>PPYE01342825.1_pt1 | contig 232806 bp, 240 predicted proteins | sample 1559881 | NCBI WGS metagenome assembly PPYE01 (sample SAMN08240022, study PRJNA423297) | Human gut metagenome, whole genome shotgun sequencing project. | reverse complement strand
GGGCTTATCAGGCAGTATCCGATCTCTCCGATCAGGGCGTTGTAGAAGGCTATCCGGACGGTACATTCAAAGGCGAAAGGAACATGACCCGTTATGAACTGGCTCAGGTGATCGCCCGTCTGATGGCTCGTGAAGATCAGCTGAATGCTGAACAGAAGGCCACATTGGACAGACTGGCAGGGGAATATGCTGATGAACTGGCTAATCTCGGCGTCCGCGTAAGCAATTTGGAAAAGAAAGTCGGCAACATTTCCTGGTCCGGCAATGCCCGTATGCGTTGGGTACAGGGATATGACGGTACAGAAGCGAAAGACAAGTATGATGGACGCATCAAGATTACCGCGCATGCTGATGTGAATGACAGCACTTATGTACAGGGGCGTCTCCGCAGCGATATGAATTTCAAAGACAGTAAAGATGCAAATACATACATGGAAGAATTGATTGTTCATCATCAGTTCGGCGACAAGGTTGGCGTGACCCTCGGCCGTCAGGATCTTACTCTCGGACAGACCGGGACTTACTATGATGATGAATTTGATGGCGTCATCGCGACCTTCGGCGGCGATAAACTTGCTCTTGATCTGGGCTATGGCCGTTTTAAATCCTGGGATCTGAAAGCGGCTGACGGCAGCAATACGGAAGCTTTCTTGGGACGTCTCTACGGTTCCACGGGCCGTCTGTCTTATGACGCGGAATATATCAATATGGCATATAACCAGGGCAATGTATGGGGCCTCGGATTGACCGCGAACATCACTGACAAGATTGATGTATTCGGTGATTTCTACAAGAATACCGATGCGGATAATGATCCGCAGGTTTGGACGGCAGGTCTCGGTTTCGGTCATACCAATTGGAAGAAACCGGGGACTTTCCGTGTTTCCGCTCAGTACATTGATGCAGAAAAAGGCAGCGTATTCGGCGCTTCCACCTATAACGTAAGTCCGATTGATGAAGCAATCAGCAAAACGGATGTGGATTACTGGCTTGCTCAGGCTGATGTCATCCTCGCCAAGAATGTAAAACTTCACGGTGAATATGCCTTCGATGTAGACGCGAAGGATGGCAGCGACTACGATAATTTGGCTACCGTATCCCTGAACTACGTATTCTGAGATACAGGCAAAAGAAAAGACCTCGAAAGGGGTCTTTTTTGTTTTAGAGAAATGAAGTGGCAGATGGTTGGTTTTGTCAGAGAAGGAAACATGGCTGCTGCCATTTTCTTACAGCCAGGTAAAAACCCGTGACAGAATTACCATCACGGGTTAAGTATTTCTTTTATTCCATTATTTGATGTAAGCGGTCGCTTTCAGCATGAACATATTATCCATTTTTTTGCCGCCCATATCTTTGGCGTTAAAGCCGTAATCCGCTTCCACGATAAGGCCTTTCATGGGCACATAAGACGCTTTGGCGAGGAAGAACTTGGCGCCGCCGAAGTTCTTGTGGTCGTTGGCGGGGTTGCCGTCAGTCAGGGCGTCCATCTTGTCGGCAAAGTAGGCAGGGACATTTTTCATACCGTGCCAGTTTTTATATACATGCCCCATGTACTGGTCGGCGATATCATTGCCGGAGCCGCCGAAGTATGTGCCTGCCTGGCTGTAAATATAATCTATGCCGATGGAATAAGATCTGGGTTTGAGCACGTCTGCTGTTCCGTAGGAAAGACCGTAATTGAAGCTGTGCGGCTTCTCGTTATTCAAAGGAAGGACACGGAGATTCTTGACGAATTCACCGTGGATATTCCATTTCGGTGTGACGTAGTAGGAACCGGCAAAGCCGTAGGCCTCGCAGATGTGTCCGACAGGACCGTTTGCTTTCATGGCATACGCATGGAATTCCCATTGATCCGGAACCTTGTAAATATAGGAGGCGTAAGTGACCGGCACGTCTTCATCTTCGCCCCAGTCCATTACGACATCTTTCCCCATGGGGTAGAGGGTATCGGTGGCAGGATTGTAGTACATGGTGCTGGTGGAAACAAGGGAGTTTAGATTGAGAGTCCCCAGCTTGGCAGCGACCGCCTGTGCCAGCTGCGGATTCTGCGTCTTGATGAGATTGACGATCTTTCCTAAATTATTTTGCAGCTCTGGCAAATTATTGCTGCTGTTGATCAGGCCGGTGGCTTTTCCCAGTACGCTTTTGAGCGCCGGGTTGGCGGCAACGGCAGCGGCCACCACTTTGTTGGTGGAAAGCTCGCCAATCAGCTTGCTCTTGGCAATCGGCGTGACTTTTATTCCGTGCATCATGGGACCGGTATAATTATAGTTGATATTGGTGGCGCGGCCATAAGCGATTGTCAGACGGCCTCCTTTTATGTAGTCGCCGAAAGTGATGAAGGCGCCTTTAAATTCACCGTCATAGGTATAGCCGGTAACCCCCATTTTGACGGGGAACTGTCCGATACCGATGAGGTTCTTTGACGGTCCGAAAGGAAGGTTCGTGGTGTCCTGTTTCTTACCGAACTGGAATGTGGTCCAAAGACGGTTCAAATGAAGCTCACCATCGCTGTGTCCGGCGCGGACGCTTTCGTTTCCGTTTTTATCGTATGTGTATTTATTGATATCGTAAGGGTCTCTGCCGTTCATGCCCATGTAGGTCTCAAGCTGCCCGTACAGGGTGCTTCTGTCATTGATCTTGGTCATGGTATTTAAACGGACACGGGCGCCCAGTTCATAGTGTTTTTCTTTTGTGTCTTTGAAAATGTTATCATAACGATCGATGCCCTGTACACGGAGTTCCGTGAGAAGCGATGTTTTTCCCGTTTTTTTCTCCAGTTCGGAAATACGGACGCCGAGGCTGGAGAGATCATTAGCATACTCTCTTGAAAGCTTGTCTACGACGGACTGCTGATCAGCGGAAAGAGAGTCTCTTTTTGCCAGCAGGCGGGCGGTAATCTGCGCCATTTCGTAACGGGTGATGTGCTTGTCGCCTTTGAATGTGCCGTCAGGATAGCCTTCGACAATGTTCTGGTCTGACAGGGAAGCGACGGCTTCGTATGCCCAGGAATCGCTTTCTACATCAGAAAATGGGTTGGCCGCGGAGGCGGTCATCGCTGCGCCGGCAAAAAATGCGCAGACGGCGGCTCTCAGTATGGTATGTCTCATTGAATAAATCCCCTTATTGTCCTTGGTTCTCATTTAAATAGCAAGACTTAAACGAAATATAAAAAATGAATGAAATATGTCTCAAAACAGACTTATTATATCTGATGGAAATAAAAACTGTCAATGGTTTTAACGCCTGATGTTAATTGCACATACAAATCGTATATGATAAGCGTGCAGCCGTCATTTTCGTGCAAAAAGAAAGAGGCCTGAAGGCCTCGGAAAGTCAATTTTAAAAGAAATATTATTTTTCTTTTATCGTATTTGTTTGAAAGATATGGATCCCTTTGAGGATGATGAAAGCAATGAGGCACCCGGCGCCGCAGGAAACGGAAAAGAGAGAAATATAGAAAAAAGCTCCTTTTGACGACCCCATAAAGAGAGCAGCCAACGGATAAGAGACAAGGCCGCCGATGAGCGATGTGCCCGCGAATTCTCCAAGGACGGCTGCCCACAGTTTTTTCGTGCGGCTGTACAGGTATCCCGACAGGAAGGCGCCGATCATCGAGCCGGGGAAAGCGAGGAGCGAACCGGAGCCGATGATATTCCTGATCACCGATGTGGTAAAGGCGGCGGAAACACCATACCGCGTGCCGCAGAGAACCGCAAGAAAGATATTGATCATGTGCTGGAGCGGGAAAGCACGGGTCACTCCCAAAGGAAAAGAAAAGACCGGTGAAAGAAGGACGCCTGCCGCAGTGAGGAGAGCGGCAAAAATCCATTTCCGCAAAGAAGAACGGCTGTCATTTTCAAACATAATAATCTCCTTTGTAAGAAAATATATTTTCGAAAGATGTTTTTTCCATCATAGCACAAATAAAAATGGAATTTATACAGAGCAGTATAATTTAAACAGGCAGTAAGGATTAAGGAAGCATCCTGTCTGCTATATTTTTAAGGTGTATTTAGCACGAACTGATATTTAAAAAAGAGCTCTGACGGTAAGAATTGGGATTGGGTGAACCTCCTTGTCTATAAGGAGGGGGGCACGTCAGTAGTTCAGTAGGGAGCTTTTTTAAATGAGCCTGCGACGCATAAAGCAGCGCTCATCATTGATGCAGTAGCTGGAGGATACTGGCTTGAGGGAATGGCACAAAAAAATAGAGTAGAAATCCTTCTTCCAACCTCCGGACGCTGTCTTCCGTCATCCATAAGCTGACAGCTTTTTTGCTTACTGATAAAAGTGCCACTAACGGCAAGGCGTCATAATGAGGGAAACGTTAATCGTCATCCTGAACGGATGTGAAGGATCTGCTGTTGTAGTGAGGAAGACGGTAAGATGTCATCCGGGTAATAGATTCTTCACTCTGTGTCACTGTCCCGTTTCCTATTTTTCCCACAAGGCATGCTTGCCCCGTTCAGAATGACGATTTGGGGAAAGCACGTTACTAGTAATGGGGGACGGAAAGCGTCATAATGACGGAGAACGAAAGGCGTCATTCTGAGTGACAGTGAAGGATCTGCTGCCGTAGTGAGGAAGACGGTAAGGCGTCATCCTGAACGAATGTGAAGGATCTGTACCCGTGGTGGGGAAAGCGGTAAGATGTTATTCAATATAAAAAACCGCTGCCTTTACAGGGAACGGTCTTTTGCTTTCAGTCAGGACAGGTAATAGCGGCGATTTTATCAATTGCGTAGTGGAGCTCACTCACGATTTCCGTATCGGCGGCTTTGTAATACATTTCTTTTCCGTTGCGGCGGGATGTAATCAGTCCGCAGGCTTTCAGCAGACGCAAGTGGTGGGAAATGGCAGGACTGCTCATGTCCATGATGGCGGCTATATTGATGACACATTCTTCCATGTGGCAGAGAATCCAGAAAATTTTCAGCCGCGTGGGATCGCTGAGCTGTTTCAGCAGGATGGATACATCGTCGATTGTCTCTTGGGACGGCAGGCGGCTGATGATACGTTCTTCATCATTTCCATGGTGGTGCGGAAGTCCGCATTTATTTTTTGTCATATGGTATACCTCTTTAGAAATTATTTTTCTTAATTGTAACATACATGGGAAAATGGCAGGATAAATTTATCGGAAAAGAGTCTTGACAAAAGGTAAAAGAATAAGTATAATATAATTAACGATTAAATGATTATTTAAGCGTAGAATAAAGGAGAAGAAAATGAAAAAAAGTTACAAGATCGATGTGGACTGCGCTGCATGCGCGCTGAAAATGGAAGATGCTGCCAAAGCAACGTCCGGCGTTAAAGACTGCGTGGTCAATTACATGCTGCTTAAAATGAATGTGGAATTTGAAGACGGGCAGGATCCGAAAACCGTTATGCAGGAAGTGTACAAGAACTGCAAAAAGGTGGAGGATGACTGCGAGATTTTCCTGAAATAAAAATGGTTTGACAGGTTGTTGGGATATTGGCCGGCAAGGGAAAAGAGGCTGAAATGAACAAGAAACAGAAAAGAAATTTAATGCGCATTATCGTGGCGGCAATCCTGATGATTGTTCTCCATTTTGCGCCGGTAAGCGGTATGGTACGGTTCGGGCTTTACTTAGTTCCTTACTTGATTATCGGGTATGATATTTTGTGGAAGGCCTTTAAAGGCGTGAAGAATCGGCAGCCTTTTGATGAAAGCCTTCTTATGGCAATTGCCACGCTGGGGGCGATTATCCTGGCTGTTTATGAAGACGGTGATTATACGGAAGCCATTGGCGTTATGCTTTTCTACCAGATCGGCGAATGGTTCCAGAGCTATGCCGTCGGCAAGAGCCGCAGAAATATCAGCGAGCTGATGGATATCCGTCCTGATTACGCAAATGTGGAAAGGGAAAACGGGCAGCTGGAAGCGGTCGATCCTGACGAAGTGGAAGTGGGGACGATCATCGTCGTGAAGCCCGGTGAAAAGATTCCGATCGACGGCGAAGTAGTGGAAGGCAGTTCTACACTGAATACCAGCGCCCTGACAGGAGAAAGCCTGCCCCGTGAAGTGGAATCAGGCGATGAAGTCATCAGCGGCTGCATCAATATCAATGGTCTTTTGAAAATCCGGACGACGAAAGAGTTTGGGGAATCGACGGTTTCCAAAATTCTTGATCTTGTGGAAAACGCCAGTTCCCGTAAATCAAAAGCGGAAGATTTTATTTCCAAATTTGCCCGTGTATATACACCTGCCGTGGTAGCGGCGGCGATCGCTCTTGCCCTCGTTCCTCCGTTTGTCCGTATGGGATTCATGGGGGTGCCGGCTGGCTGGGATGTATGGATTTACAGAGCGCTTACGTTCCTCGTTATTTCCTGTCCCTGCGCGCTGGTTATCAGTATTCCCCTGAGTTTCTTCGCCGGCATCGGCGGCGCGAGCAAGGCAGGTGTCCTTGTGAAGGGATCGAACTATCTGGAAACACTCTCCAAGGTTAAGACGGTAGTTTTTGATAAGACCGGGACTTTGACCAAAGGGGTGTTCCAGGTGACTGCCGCCCATCCGCAGGAAATGAGCGAAAAAGAACTGCTCCATCTGGCGGCCCATGTAGAACGGTACTCCACGCATCCTATCGCGGCTTCTCTCCGCGCAGCGTATCCTAACGAATCGGACAGCTGCCGTGTGGAAGCCGTAGAGGAAATAGCCGGACAGGGGATCCGTGCCCATGTAAATGGCAATGTCGTATGTGTGGGAAATTCCAAAATGATGGAAGCCGTAGGCGCCGAATGGTATGACTGCCACCGTCATGCTGCGGGTACGGTCATCCATGTGTCCATCAATGGAAGATATGCAGGTCATGTGATTATTTCCGACGTGGTGAAAGAAACATCAAAAGCGGCCATTGCCGCTCTGAAATCGGTGGGTGTCGCCAAGACGGTCATGCTCACAGGTGATGCGAAAGAAGTCGCTGACGCTGTAGCAAAGGAACTTGGCATCGACCAGGTACGCAGCGAGCTCCTGCCGGCTGATAAGGTGCAGAACGTGGAAGAGCTCCTTATGGAGAATAAAGGAAACGGAAATCTTGCTTTTGTCGGAGATGGTATCAATGACGCTCCCGTGCTCACCCGCGCGGATATCGGAATTGCTATGGGCGCAATGGGGTCTGACGCGGCAATTGAAGCGGCGGATGTGGTTCTTATGGATGATGATCCCATGAAGATTTCCCAGGCGATCCGGATTTCCCGTAAATGCCTGGCCATCGTCAACCAGAACACTTGGTTCTCTATCGGCATCAAGCTGGTTGTTCTCCTCCTGGGAGCGGTCGGCATCGCCAATATGTGGTTTGCCATCTTTGCCGATGTAGGCGTCATGATTCTTGCCGTACTGAATGCTATGCGTGCTCTCTTTGCAGGACGGACCGCATAAAAAGAAAGTGGATCTTGTGAAATAATAAACAATAATAATGAGAACAATAATAACATCGACCGCGGAGGTTTCCCTGCCCCGCGGTTTTTGCATGGAAAGCAGAATGGAATCGTAAAAGAATAGTTAGCTTGCAGCTGACAGCTGCCAGCTAACGGCTAATAGTTTACAGCTCACAGCTGATAGCTTTTATCTTCTTACCATTTTCCTCACCACGGTAATAGATCCTTCACATTCGTTCAGGATGACGTCTTATGGTCTTCCTCATCACGACAGCAAGCCTTCGTCATCGCTCCAGGTGACACCTGACCGTCTGCCGTCATTCAGCACTTTTAGCTGACAGCTGCAGGCTAACGGCTAATAGTTTACAGCTTACAGCTGATAGCTTTTATCTTTTTACCGTTTCCCTCACCACAGTAACAGATTCTTCGCTGGCGCTCAGAATGACGTCTAATATTCTCTGTCATTATGATGCTTAACGTCCCTCCGTCATTATGATGCCTTACCGTATCCCGTCATTATGACGCTTTCCGTTTCCCATCGTTAGTAACGCTTTCCCCCAATTGTCATTCTGAACGAGGATAAGAATGCTTTGTGAGAACGATGGGAAACGGAACGGTGACACGGAGTGAAGAATCTATTATTCGGATGATGTTTTACCGTTTTCCTCACCACGGTAGCAGATTCTTCGCTGGCGCTCAGAATGACGTCTTACTGTATCCCGTTTGTACCCTGCAGGAATGCAATAAAAAAGAACCGAAGTGAATCGGTTCCTGATGGACATAAGTCAGACGGTATCCAGATTTTTCAAAATTTTTCCAAGAACACCCTGGAAGATTTTCATATCCGTATCCGATACGCCCTGGTAGAAACGTCTGTCCAAGGCGATGGCTTCTTTGCGGCTGACTTCTTCCACTTCTTTTGCCCGGTCGGTGAGGAAGAGGCGGTATTTCCTTGCATCTTCTTCTACCCGCTCTTTGCGTATGAGGCCCTTTTTAATCATGGTCCGTACCATGACGGTGATCGTGGGGTTGGTCAGGTGGAGGTGATCTTCCAGTACCTTCTGGGTGACCACTTCTTTTTTATGTGTGGACAGGTAGGCGATGATAAGCGCCTGGCGGGCGGTGAGCCCGTATTTCTTCATGATGGAAGACTGTTTCAGGAGCATGCGTTTATGTGCCTGCCCCAGATTATACGTCAGCCCCATCTGGTCGCTTTTTTTCAGGTCGTCAGGGTGTAAATGGATTTGCTTTTTCATGGATACCACCTGTCTCTGTTTATACAAAACTCACATACGGTTATAAAGGAAATAGAAGGGTACACGAGCGGAATTTACGGTAAAAAAACGTAAGTAACTTGCGCAGGAATGTTACGGCTGCTCTGCAGTTCCTGCTGAAGCAAGGGGAATCATGGTCTCATCATGGGGGGCTTTTCGGGGTTCCGTCATAATCCATCTGTCCCTGCTGTCGATTTCCCCGACCAGGATCCGTTCTCCTACATGGATGCGGAACAGGATATGGCCGTCTGTATCAATGCGCTCTACGGAAAAATGATTGCTTGAGACGGTATATGTATTTTTCCAGACGACATTCATATTTTGACGGATTATAATCGTCATCCTGCCGTCTTTATATTCTTTTTCAAACGCGGTAAGCCGGCCGAACCCGTCATTGAAAAATACGGTAGACGCTTCATCAGCGCCGTCATCGGCGGAATAAAAAGAAGAATATAAGATTTGATTATCCATACCGGAAACGCTGTTATGGATAATAACGGCTGTCCCTTTTGCGGTATTGGCAAACGCGGTGCAAGGCAACAGAACCGCCACTGTAAAAATGATCGGTAAATATGACCGGACAGACATGAAAAGTCCTTTCTGTAATCGGCTTTCTGATTTTGTACTGCTGCATACTAAGCTGCATGGAGTCATAAAGTTAATATTCCATCATTATTTTACCATGTTTTTCATGAAAAATGGATAGCCTGCATTGTATTTTTATATAGAGGCTAAAGAATTTTTCTTATCCTCGTTATAAAAAAGAAACCGACCGGGGTTTGACTTTTATGGTACCGCCGTAAAATTGTAATATTTCAAGTCAGTTGGTATACTAAAAGAAATATAGAGAAATTCAGCGGGGAGCAATATGAAAATTTTGGTCAGTGCCTGTCTGCTGGGAGAAAAGTGCAAGTACGACGGCGGAAGCAATTTCAATGAAACGGTGGCAGCGTTTTGCAGAGGGAAGGAAGTTATTGCCGTCTGCCCTGAAATTTCTTCCGGTATGGGAAGTCCGCGGGTGCCTGCGGAAATCGTTAACGGAAAAGTAACCGATAGAAATGGGAAAGACGTGGATGAAATCTACCGCGGCGGTGTGGAAAAGGTCATGGAGGAGATTAAAGGTGAAGAAATTGAATTAGCGGTTTTAAAAGCACGGAGCCCTACATGCGGTGTCCGTGAAATTTATGACGGCACATTTACGGGAACGAAAATCAAGGGCGCCGGTATTTTTACCAAAGCGCTTATGGAAAAAGGAATTTCCGTGATGGATGAAGAGGAGTTGGAGACAAATTTCTTTTTGAAACATAAGGAGGAACTATGAAAAAATTATTGGCAATCACTGCATTATCAGCGGCGCTTTTTTTCGGGCAGACTGCTGTGGCGGAAGAAAAAGCGACAGAGGAAGTAAAACCGTCCCATGTGGAAATGGTCCTTGTCCTTGATGAAAGCGGTTCCATGAGCGACCTGACCCGTGATACGATTGGCGGTTTCAATTCCATGATTGAAAAGGAAAAGAAATTGGACGTGGACGCCCATGTGACGACTGTGCTTTTTAATGATCAGTATAAGATGCTTTATAACCGGCGGGAACTCAAGGATGTCAGCAAAATGACGGATAAGGATTATACGCCCGGCGGCATGACGGCGCTTTTGGATGCTGTGGGACGTACGATCCACAAGATGGATATGGTAGCAGGGATTCATCGTAAAGATAAAGGGAATAAGGTCCTTTTTGTCATTATTACCGATGGAGAGGAAAATGACAGCAAAGAATATACTTATGCCGATGTGAAGAAGCTCATCAAAGACAGGCAGGAAAATGCGGGCTGGGAATTTATTTTCCTCGGCGCGAATATCAATGCCGCGGCGGAAGCGGAAAACCTGGGGATCGACAGAGACCGTGCGGTCAAATATAAAAATACGGGCAGCGGTGTCCGCGCCAACTTCATGGCAGTGGCAGAACTGTCGGACTCTCTTGCCAAGTCAGGCAGAGTGTCGGATGAATGGAAATCACAGGTAGAGGAAGACACGGATGAAGACATTATGGCAGCTCCGGCAGATACGAAAGAACATGCTGCACCGCCTGCGAAGCCTGTGAAGAAACATCTTGTAAGCAAAGTAAGAAAAGCAAAATAAAAAATGAAAAAGACTTTCCCGTCAAAGGAAAGTCTTTTTCATTTTTGCTGTCATTTGGGCAGAAATGGAAATTCACTGCGCCGGGGTGTTCTCACACAATGGTCATTTTTGTCTATGCAGGCAAAAAAAGAGCCTTTACAGGCTCTTAATCCCTTTCAGTTACCGAAAGGATCTTTTCCTTCGCCGCATTCTTCCGGTGTCTTGCAGTATTTAATCTGCCGGCAGATGCATTTATCTTTCAGCTTGTACAGCTCCGGCATGAAGTCCATGATCCTGTTGAACGTATCATCGTTGATGGAATATTTCGTCCAAAGTCCTTCCCTTCTGGCATCAACAACGCCTGCTTCAATGAGAATCTTCATATGGTAGCTCAGTGTAGACTGGGACAGGGTGAAATTCGAGAGAATATCACAGGCGGACATTTCCTTGCAGGAAAGCATATCAATGACGCGGAGACGCGTTTCGTCAGACAGCGCTTTGAAAATGGTGGCAAATTCTTTGTAACTCGGTTCGTAATCCATAAAATCCTCTTTTCCGCGGAAATTCCATAAGCAGGTTTCCAAGCAGTTCTATCGATACATTTAAATATGTAGCCATTGTAAATGATATAAAAGGCATTGTCAATAAATAAAAGCGTATGTATTCGAAAGTTTCATAATAAATGGAAATGAAATGCGTTTAAGGAATGGATAAACCGAAAAATTCATATGAGATTATTTCATTATAAAAGGAAAAAAGCAATTTATTAGAATAAAAAACACATATGCCCGATTGAAAAAAGGCTGCCCGATTTTACTGTTTGGCTTTTTCCAGTATTTTCAATGCCCATGCAGCGGCGTTTTTAAAATCTGTTTCGTTCGGGTGCTTTTCCGCTTCCTGTAAACGCGCCAGACGTTCCGGTGTCATGGGGTGGACTTTTTCCGCATGCTCATTCCGTTTTCCGATGTGGAAGGAGTGGACGCGGCCCTGTGACATAAAACCGCCTAAAAATATATTATCTTTTGCCAGCAGCTCTGATGAACTTTTCAGGTAGCTCATTGCCGCAGGAGAGTCGGGATAGGTGCCTGCCGTGCCGTAGATAGCGACTTTCTTTCCGTGGAGGGAAGAGAGGATGTTTCTTGACGGCATGTCGGCGCCCTGGCGGTAACCCCAGAATCCTACGTAAATCAAATCATAACAGGAAAGATCGTTTGGCTGACGGCCGGATTCAAAAAATTCCTTTTCACAGGGAAGCGCTTCATAAATCGCTTTTCCCACGGCTTTCGTATTTCCTGTGCGAGATGACCAAAGTACGAGTGCTTTCATAATGCCTCCTCAATTACTGATTTGCCTGTATATCTAAATTTCCCTATGTAATATAGTAACCGATACTGACATTTTCGTAAAGACGGCAGTTTGACAGCGGGCGTATTTCTTCATAAGATGAAATACGGAAATATTTGCAGACCGGAGGAGGCGAGGGGATGAGGCGGTGGATCATGCACGTGGATATGGATGCTTTTTATGCGTCTGTAGAACAGCGGGATCATCCGGAATGGCGGGGGAAACCGGTCATCGTGGGCGGCCGTTCCCGCCGCGGCGTGGTGGCGACTGCATCCTACGAAGCCCGCGCGTTCGGCATCCATTCCGCCATGCCCGCAGTGAAAGCGAGAGAACTTTGCCCTGACGCCATTTTTACAGCGCCCCGCTTCGAGGTGTACAAAACCGTTTCAGCTGAAATCCATGAGATCATGCTGCATTATGCTGTGGAAATCGAGCCGCTTTCTTTAGATGAAGCATTCATGGATATTTCAGATCTTTGCGGGAAGTATGAAACCCTGGGGGCGGTAGGCCGTGCCATCAAGGCGGAAATAAAGGAAAAGACGGGGCTTGTGGCATCGGCAGGCATCGCGCCCAATAAATTCCTGGCAAAGCTGGCAAGCGATCTGGATAAGCCTGACGGTCTCCGTATCATCCCTTATGGGAAAGAAAAGGAAATCCTTGCGCCCCTTCCCGTACGCCGTCTTTGGGGCGTAGGACATGTGACGGAAAGGAAATTGCGGAATGCGGGGTTTTTGACAATCGGAGATATACAAAAAGCGCCCTTCGCAAAATTGGCTTCCGTTTTGGGAAACCAGGCGTCTCTCATACAAAGGCTGTCTTTTGGCATAGATGATCGTGCTGTAGAGGCGTCACGTCAGATCAAGTCCATCGGCGACGAGTCGACTTATGAAAAGGATTTGACAGAATCTGCAGACATTGATCGGCAGATCGCCATCCACAGCGATGTGGTGGCAAAGCGGCTCCGCAGGCACAAGCTGGCGGGACGGACGATTTCCCTTAAGGTACGGTTTGCTTCATTTCGTACAGTGACGCGTTCCCTCTCTCTGGAAGAGGGGACAGATTTGCAGGAGGAAATATATGCCGCCGCGCTGGAACTCAAAAAACGGATTTACATGAATGAGGGGGTGCGCCTGATCGGGGTGACGGCATCCAACCTGGCACCGCCGCTGGAAACGGTGGATCTTTTTTCGACTGTGAGGGAAAAGCAAGTCAAAGCGGCAGCAGTGATGGACGCCATACAGGAAAAATTCGGGGAGCATGCTTTGCGGAAAGGCTTCTGGCTGGAGGAAGAAAAAAGGAAAGAGATGGAAGAAAAGGAAAAAGAAAACAAGGAAGCGTCCGAAGAAGAGTAAGAGCTCCTTCATAACGGATAAGTTTTACAACAGACACAAATACATGTCACAGGAGGTTAGCATGGTCAACGAAAAAAGAATGAGAGAAACGTTTGAAGAATTGGTACGCATTTATGCGCCCAGTAAAGGGGAACGGGAAGTGTGCGGCCTTTTGAAAAAGAAATTGAAAGCGCTGGGGGCCTCGGAAATCATCGAGGACAATAACGGTTCCGTAGAAGGGGGGGACAGCGGCAACCTGATTGCCGTTTTTCCTGCAAATGCGGAAGGGCTTCCGTCAGTGGCGCTCACGGCACACATGGACTGTGTGGAATGCTGCCGGGGAATTGATCCTGTTCTTAAGGGCGGCGTGTACCGTTCCCGCGGCGAAACCATTCTCGGGAGTGATGACAAAGCGGGCGTGGCGGCTATTTTGGAAGGACTTGCGCTGATGAAGGAAAATTTCATTCCCCACGGGAAGGTTACCGCTATCTTTACGGTACAGGAGGAAATCGGACTTGTCGGTTCAAAGAATATAGAAGAAAAATATCTGCAGGATATTGATTTCGGCTATACGTTTGACGCGGACGGAGAAGCAGGGCATGTTTTCACCGCAGGGCCGTCGCATTACGCGATGAAATTCACATTTCACGGAAAAGCGGCCCATGCCGGCATGGAACCGGAAAAGGGATTGAATGCCATCGCCATGGCGGCAAAAGCCATTGCTTCGTGCCCATCGGGACGGATTGATGAAGAGACAACCTGCAATATCGGAACGATTACCGGCGGGCGCGCGACGAATATAATTCCCGAACTTTGTGTAGTGGAAGCGGAAGCACGGAGCCGTGACGAAGGAAAACTGGGAAAGCTGGTTGGTGAAATTGTAGCCGCTTTTGAAAATGCCGCCGGGACATTTCCTTCCGGCACACTGGAAATAGAAAAAGTAAAAGAATACAACGCGTTCCGTATCGAAGAAACCGCGCCGCTTATGAATTTATTCCGCATGGCCTGCAAAGAAGCGGGATTTGCTGTAAAAACAGCGCCCTGCGGAGGAGGAAGCGATGCGAACTTTTTCTGTGTGAAAGGATTTCCTTCCGTCCTGGTCGGCGTGGGAATGACGGATTTCCATACCAATCGTGAAAGCCTGAAGGAAAAGGATTTATATGATGCGGGGGAACTGGTATATCGCCTTTTAGAAGCGGAAAGTCATTTTGCGGGAGAATCGGAAGCGTAATTGTCCGGCCCGGGAGTTCCGGTCTTTTGGTGTAAATGCGCAGAAACGGGAAGCCGCAGTCTATAAAAGAATAAAATTCCCGGATTTTAACGGAGAGAGAAATTTATGGAGAATATTAAAGATTTTTTGTCAATGAGTGAAGAAGAAAAAATAAGAAGGATCAAATCTCTTGATTCGAAAGAAGTCATCCATATTCTGACATCTGTCGGTACGAATGCATTAAGTGCGGAACTGCTGAATCAGCTTGCCGTTGCTTATAATAACAGCATTCAGCCTGAAAAGGCGATGGAAACGCTGGACTTGGTCAAAGAACAGGAGCGGGATGCCAAGTGGTATTACCGGTACGGCTATGCCTGTGCCGCTATTTCTTCGCGTCTGCAGGAAAAGAAGTTTTTGTACCAATGGAAAGCGACCAATGGAAAGCGCTTGAAATGATTGAAAAGGCGATCACAGGCAGTAAGACGCAGGAAGTGATTGACTGGTGTCTGGAAATAATGGATCTACGGTCGGATCTGACTGAACTGGCAAAAATGAATCCGTCGTCATTTCCCCGTCTAAGTGCCTATTATTTGAAGGCGCAGCCGGACAATGAGGGCAGTGAGGAAAAGGAAAAGTATAAAAAAGTTTCCGCCATAGAATGGATTTTTAATCAAAAGGAATACTTACCGGATGCATTTGCCCGTGACTTCAATATGTATATGGCGAAACGGTATCCTGATGACTGGTCGGAGGGCATGGCCGATGAGTTTGTATTGGAGGAACCGGAAATCCTTGTCACCTATGAAGCGTGGATACGGAGCCCGGCACAGCTGCATGACAATGAACGGCTGAATGAAGAAGATGACCTGAAAGAGGAAAATAAGGATAATGATATGTGGCAGGTAGAAATCATGGCACATTTGAAAGCGGATAACGGGAAAGTATTTACTTTGCAGGAACTCATTTTTAAGTTACAGAACCTGATGGCGGATAAAGAGCTGGGGGATCATGTATTTTTGGAAGGAATGGAGTATGAAGGACATGAATGTGAAGGGAACGGGCTTATCGATGATCCCGACGGGATTCCTGTGTTTTATGTCTGCTGCGGGAGTTGAGAGTCATCGAACGGCAGAAGATATGATAGATCCGGTTCATGAAGGGAGAATGGGGAATGAATACAGAAAATAAAATGAAACAGATTGTCATCATAGCAGGGGCGGTTATTATATTTCTTTTGGCGGCGCCCTATCTTTACAAGGTGCTGCTGTATGGAGCGGGGTGGGTGATATGGGGCTTCATGGCGTATTTCGTCGGAGGCGTTCCATTGAGTGACATACTGAGTTGGTGGCATATTTTTCTGGAGTGATATGTTGGACCGGCGGTATATCTGAAACGGAGGAGCAGATGAATCTCATAGAAAAAATAAAGGCAATAGAGACATATGTATGCGAAAATTTTGAAGAACTGGGGCTGGATGATCCTGTAGAGGAAGAATATTTTTCTGCTTATGAAGAAATAAAAGGCGCTTTGGAGAAAGAGCTTCAAATCTTTGAGGAAGAATATGGCGTTTCTCTGCCTGAAGACTGGAAAGAGCTTTACCGTTATAAGAACGGCAGCGGTTTTTTCAGCATACTGCCCTGCGTATTGGGAAAGGGGGAGTATGCATTTTCTCTCTTGTCTTTAGAACAGATAAGGCGTGTAAAGGGATACTTTCAGAATAGGGATGCACTTCTGACGGATTTTCCTGATTATTTTTCCAAAGAAGATATAAATCGGATGGCAGATGAAAAATTGCGGCCTTATTTATTTCACACGAAATGGTTTCCCTTTGCGGAGTATTGTGACAGCTGCTACCTGATGCTGGACTTTGCGCCCGGAAAGGCAGGGAAAGAGGGGCAGATTCTCTGCTATGTGCATGATCCGGACAGTGTAACTTATGCGGCGGAAAATATAACAGACGTGGTGGGCAGCATAATCAAAGATAATCATATAGTAAAGAGAGACCGGCAATGAGAGGAGCTTTGTCAGAATGGACAGTATGGAATGGTTTCTGGGAAGCGTCGCTGTATTGACTGCTGTCCTTCTTGTTGGTCTGGATACAGTACGCTCCCTGCAAAGATATCGGGTGAGGCTCGGACGGCTTCTGAAAAATCTGACATTGACAGAACGGATAGAGATTGATTTGGGAGCATGGCTTGCCGTTACGGTTATTCTCGGTATGAATACATGGTATTTTAATGAGTCTGATGTGGGCATGATGGCAGCTCTCCTTCTGGCGTATATTGTCTGTGATGTAATTAACAGTGTGCCTTTGGGATGGTGGATTCTGCGGAAAGCCCGGCAGTCTGAGCGCCTTGATTCCGGAATTGTGCCCGAATTGCGGAGGGACTTTTACTATTTTTCCATTATTTTGTCCATGGGGGCTACGATCGCTGTTGCTACGGGAATGGCTGCGGCCAGTCTGATTTTTGTAAGATGGATGGCCGGGCGGTAAAGGAAAAGCCTTTACATGTCCCTTGCCGCGGCAGTGTTGCCGGTGTGCTTGTTTTGTGGACAGAGGATCCGTTTGTGGAAGAGGGGATGCGGAAGGATCCGGCGGATTAAAAGAAGGGGAGAGATGTTTTCAAGCGTACCGGCGGAAATTTTGGGATTGGTGGCGGGATGGGGATTTCTTCTCATCGTGGCAGCTTTTTGCTTTCCTATACGTTCGTCTTATCAGAAACCGATAGGGAAGGGGAAAATCGTAACGGCGGCTGCAGTTTCTTCTATTGTTCTCGTGTTGGGGATAGGAGCACTTTCTAATCTGTTTTTGTCATGGGAGAAAGCGGGGCCGTCATTTCTTTTGTGGCTCACAGGAATTGCGGTACTTGAGATAGGTTTATTGCTTGCTTTTACTTACAGAAAAACACGGAGGTGGCGTAAACAAAATCCTTTATATGCTGTCATCAGGATGGAATACCGCTATGGGTTGTGGAAAGAGCGGGGCGTCATGCTCCTTTCCATAAACCGGGTTCCCGTTCAACATTCCAATGATGCGGTTGTTGCGGGAAGGACAGCATATATCCGCGCGGGGGAACACACTCTGGAGCTGGCGGGATATACAGCAAGGCATGGCTATAAACGGCCTTCATTTCCTGTGGAGGAGGGGCGGTGTGAAAAGACCGTTGCACTGAAAGCCGGCCGACGCTATCAAATTATATTTGACAGGAAACGTAAGATATTCAATATTAATGAGGGAAAATGACAATCATACGGATAGGTGCATTCTGTCTGTCAGCGTTATCTTCAGGAGGATTAAATGGAAAAACGGCCTGATTTTGAAACATTGGCCTCTTATGAAGAGTTTAAAAAATATTATTGGTACCGTAAAGAACTGTCCGGTATATGCAGAAGGCTCGGAATCGAATACAGGGGAACCAAACAGGAACTGAATCATCATATAGAAGAGTACTTTTGCGGGAATTTGGCGGAAAGGAAAGATGTACCGCGCCTTTCTAAAAAAGTATCTGATATAGAATTACATACGCCGCTTTTGGACTGCGGTTTTTCCTTTAACGCTTTTTTCAGGGAGTATTTTGTGAAACAGACAAGAACCAGGCCTTTTAAATTCACGGCGGATATGGCGGCGGCATGGCGGAAAGTAAAGAAGGAAGAAGACGGATCGTTTACCATGCAGGATATGCTGGATGTATACCGGGGGAAATCGGACTATGCAAAGTATGACGCATCGGTTTGTGAGTGGAATCGGTTTGTAAAAGATTTCTTCCGGGATAAAAGGAACATGGGATTTCGTTATCCGCTGCGGGCGGCGGCTGCCTTATGGCAGGCAGTGAAAGAATCTGACTTGCCGAAAGTATATTCTTCTGATTTAAGAGAAAGGTATAAAATGCTTCTGGCAAAGAAGGAGAAAAGCTTCTCCAATTTTAAAACATCCAAGGAGAATAAAGGTCATGAGTAATTCCATATCTCTGCCGTTCCTGATCATGGCAGCGGGAACCATACTCTTTGTGTATATGAGTGTGGTGATCATGGAGCTCCGCTCTGCTTATGAAGAGAGTTTCTGGAAGCAGGCGCTGAAAATAGGAGGCATCATTTTCACCTTGATAACCCTGCTCTTTTTGGGATTGGATTTTGTGCTGACCCGGTTTCGGGAAAAAGCATTTTTACTGGCGCCCGGCATGCCTATATTGGGTATCATCCTTGTGTACATGAGAAGTATTGTGCTGGCATGGCGGTGGCGGAAAAGGAATCCGTCCCATGCCCTTATCCGGATGAAAAGACGCGGCGGTTTCCTGAAAGCCGTCGGCGCCGTGATCCTTTCTGTAGACGGCGTGCCGATTCAAAAATCGAAAGCGGCTGTTGTGGTCGGAAAGAGCGTATATATTCTTCCCGGGGAGCACAGGCTGGAAATGGCGGGATATACCTTGCGGCACCAGCTGTCGAATATACCGTCTTTTCCAAGTAAGGGAAAGCAGCAGGAACAGACGGTCCGATTTACCGGCGGCAGGCGCTATATACTCCGCTATGAACCGGCGGGCAGAAAGCTTGAAATAAGTGATAACGGGCCGATCTGATTTATACCGCTGCCGTTATATTTATGCTATAATCAAAAACCAGAGGGGAGTTATCCCGCTGAATAAAATCATGGGCTTGTCATAGAAATCATTTTGAAAACGTTATAGGTGCACAGGAGGAAAAACATGATATCTGTATTTGATACGCAGCCCGTCATTCTGGAAGAAAAAGACGGACATGTACTGACGGTCAGCAGAAACGGTCTGCTGTATAAAGACAGCAATGGGGAAGTTTTAAAAGATGTGGACTTTGAAGACGTAAATGGGATTCTGCCTTTACGTTACCTGAATTCGAACATCAGTTATAACCTTATTTTCCGCGGCCGGAACTGGAAAAATATGGCTTCTGAGCTGGATACGGATCGGTACAATACCTCTGGCGGCCATAATATACGGGAGACCAAAGCCATTATTACCGCTTTTGCCCGTCATAAGCTGACTGATGATTTTCCGGACAATCTGGACACACTGGACTTGCCGCTGGATTATTCTTACTTTAAAAAGAGGGAAACCCGCCTGTCCGGAGGGGTGATTACAAATGGGAAAAAGGAAATCCCCATCCGTGATATCCGCCGTGTCAAATGCATTACAAACGGTACGATCAGCAATCTGTGCATCTATACTACGGATAAAGGAGGATTTTTCTTTGACATGCCGAAGATGACCGTTACCCTGAACGCTTTGACCGTTCCTTTGCTGGAAGCCGTCATGACCAGAAATACAGGGCATGGAATTGATTTCTCACGGGGTGACGGTTTTGGGCAGAAAACTTCGGAATTTGTTATTATCCGTTACCTGGATTCCGGATACTTCCTCCATAAGGACGGCACGGCTCACGAGGATTGGCAGAAGACTGCCTGTGACCGCACTGCCGGTTATGGGTACGATTTGAAAATGCTTCTGCAAGAATGAATAAGATGATGACATATAAAGAGAGTCTGCAAGGCGCGGCTCTCTTTTTTGCCTGGAGCCGTTTTGCGGGATCGGCCTAAGAAATGAAGGTTCGTTTCTTTTTTTGTGGCCGGACGGCGGCCGAAGGAGGAGAACGCATGGCGGATGCGTATGATGAAATGGAAAGATTGATGAAAGAGTATGAAGCGCTGGCGCAAAGCGATCTCCCTGCCGCTCTGGAAAAAATGATTGATTTGTATTTTGATGAAACATATGAAAATACGTTCAATTATGATGTATATGACGGTATCGAATTATGGCTGCAGGAAAATGCGGACGGCAGGCTGCTGGCATCTGTCCGGAAATACAAAGGCGCGCCGGGATATGCCAGGCTGGCGGAGACAATCCGCACAGGTATGAAAGGTTAGCCTTCTGCGTAAAGGATTCCCTTGGTGCCTGTTTTTGATTCAGGGAACGGCCGGATATTTCCGAGGCCTTGTTTACAGAAATAAATTATCTTGTGATTTGAGGCATTATATGGATGAATTGTTTGAATGCTTGGTTTTCATTTTTGGTTTTCTGTATATTTTTAAATGGATGCTGGATTTCTTAGTGAAGAAATTTCATTTGCACACCGGAATCTTTACCATAGAAGGAAATCAGCTGGTTGTCCGTGCGTTATTTTCTGTCAGGTATGAAAAGAATAAGATAGCAACGATCATTTTTTCCTGCATGCACAGCTGGCGCATTCCATGGGCTCATGCGGGAAAGATGTTGATTATCATGAAAGACGGGACAAGAAGCGGACCGTTCCAGTTTGACAGCGGATCCCTCACCGGAGAATTCTGCCCGATCCTCGATTCCGGAGAAGATATCGAGCGGACCATAGCGTATTTACGGGAGGAGTTAAAAAGACATGGTATTTCTTCTGTCTATAGGAAATAACGGAAGGCAGAAAAAAGTGGCAAAACGGGCTGAAGAGACAGCAGAAGATGTTTATCAGCGGGGTATGAAATGATGGAAACGGTATTATTGGCTTTTATGCTGATAGCGGCTGTCTGTATAGGAGCCGCGACGTATAATTTAATGAAAATCTCCTCTCTTCCTGCGCGGGAACGGTATAAAGTTCTCCGCTTCAAAGGAGACAGCCTGACCATAGGATACGGACTGTTTGCTCATACATATAAGCTGAATGAAATTTTAGAAGTACAATTTGTAAAATTTCCTATAAAAGGCCGTTGGAGTCTGGGCGGCTATGTGGGTGAATTACGGGTTATTAAAATGAATGGTCATCGGTGCCGGTGGATTTCTTTTGACGGCAGCGTGTATTATGGACATATAGTTTGGATTACCAATGAACACATCATTGATTTATCTACGGATTTACTGATGAAAGAGCTTCGGCAGCATGGGGTCCAATGCTTTAAGGAACGGAATTGGTGTTCCTGAGCTGCACTTGTGCGGATGCATGGAAGTACAGGATTTGATACAAGAACCGTGAGATATGATTCTGAAAACTTGTGATGACATAAGGGCGGTGTGTAGATGATGGACATTAAACGACTCTTTCAAATTCCCTTGATTTTTTTGCTGATTCCCCTGTTCTTCCTGGTTATGTTAATTAAGATATATATACTTCAATATATAATCATGAACCGCATTGCCGTTTGGGGAGGCTCTTTCTGGATGGTACTGTTTCTCTTTTGCCTGCCTGCGTTGGAAGTACTCCCCGTGTGGAAGATTATTGTGTACCATTACGGTTGGAAAGTCCGGGAAAAATTCATCTCTTCGTCTTACAGCAGGGGAGATATCCTGGTGCTCTATCAAGCCATAAAAAGTTGGGATACAGCCTATCTGGGCGGAGCGCTTCTGGATGCAGCCATAACGGCAGTTGAAGCCGTGTGTTTCCTGGCGACACCTTTGTTTCTTTTCCTGCCCTGGGTTCTGTATGGTGTGATTGCGAAATGGTTTGGACTGCCTGCCGTTATTTCTTTCTAAAGGATTATAAGAGGACGAATGTAATATTCATAGTCCCTTGAAGTTTTATACTGCTTCTGATGCGCATTCCAATCCTGACGGTCAGCTCACTGTCCATAACAGAACCGGAAAAATCTTTGAGCGTGTGAAGAAACGCCATGGTAAGATTTTTGACGCAAATGATGAAATCAAACTCAGTCCGTGCAGCTTGGCGTTGGGACAGCATTACTATACGTTGTAATGATCATCTGTGTGTTCAGGGCATTAGACTCGTTCTTTATGCTATACGATACGAAAGCAGCAATAGAAAAAATTTTCTTTGATGGAAAACGGCTTCAAAGAGGAAAAAAGAACCTTACAAATCCCGTTTTAGTGATGGATAAATTGGGATTTAAATAATAAATAAAATGAAATGATAAGTGAGAAAGGGTAAATTATGGGAGTAGATCATTTACAGGATGAACCAAAACTTATCTTGACATATCCTCATAAGTCTACATTTAATAGGATAGGCTTTTCATCCATGGTATCTTTATCTTTTATTGTTCTGTGGATACTGAATCATCTTATGAGTTATAATACTGATTTTTCAGATAAAATTATTATGGCAATAGTGCTGGTTGGCGCTCCGCTCCTTGTATGGTTTATGGGATATTATCTCTTCATAAATGGAGTGAAATTAGAAATTTACGAAAATAATATCGTTAAATATTATACTTATGGAAGCAGAGGGCGGAGTGTATTGCATTTTAAATTTAAACTTGAAGATATAGAACAAATAAAATTTAAAAAGCGTCCGTTTAATTGTCTAAAGCTGACCATCAAAGTTCGGAATCCTGTTTTTTATGGGTTTCATGAGAAGAAACTAAATAAGTTAATGAGTGTAAATCTCATTGCGGATAGAAAAGAATCGGAATTTTTTATGCAGCAGATGGAACAATTCCAAATAAAACAAAGAAGGATGATTGAACGATAAAAGTCTGCTGGAGAATAATTGATATGGATTAAGAAAAGCACTTCCAATAATTAATGAATGGTCAAGAAATAATAATCCTGATACAAGGAGAACAGTTACAGAAGGCCGTCGCACCGTTTCCTGCGCCGCTCCCATATGCCAATGGAATGTTTTTCTTCCTCCGGAATTGTCAGGCAGGGTATGTAATGATCCCCTTGCAGCTCATGCCATAGACCATTGTTGTTATCATAAATGTACTTATCCATAAAAAGTATTATAGAATACGACAGGTATTGGCATGCGCTGATACAGGCGCATCCTTATTTATATTTTGAGTAATACCGTCCGCTGTAAGGCGTATGGAGAGAGGGATATATGGACAGCTTCTTTTGTAATAGTATAGGAAAAAATAAAGAATTGAATACCATGCTGATGCATGAATGTGATATTTATTTTTATGAACAGCTTCAGGACGTGCAGTTTTCGGAAAATCAGGAAACCTACTCCATGCTGTGCAGGGCTTTTGCCTGTGACGGCAGCGGAGGAGAATATGTTTTTCTTGAAGACGGCAGTATCGGTTTCATCAGCAGTGAAGGCAGTGTCGGGAGAGTAGCGGAAAACATGGACGAATTATTGACGTTCCTGCTCCATGCCGGATGTATTTCTGACTTTGATTGTAAATATCTGTATGAAAATCAGGCCTTGCTTCATGCCTTTTGCGCGGCATATGTGTCAAAGATAAGATCCGATTATAAAGAGCGGAATCGGGACTGGGACAATATTCGCAGTGCCATAGCTGAAAAATTATCTCTTTCTTTTAATCCCGATCAATTAGCCGGTTTGGCTATGAAGTTTTATGAAGCCGCTGTAAGGGAACCTGCTTTTTCCTGTACATACCCGGATGGAGAAAAGGAATACAGGTGTGACCCCGTTCTTTCCGATATCATAGGAATGTGGGTAACCGGGCTTTTGAACATGACAGAAGAAGAAATCAAGGGATATAAATAGGAATCCGGTTATAAACTCTGTGAAGAAAATATATGGTATCTTCCTGAAAATCTGGTATCCTTATATAAAAACAGGCTGTTGAAAAATTAGGAGGCATTATGGGTATTGTACGTGTAAAAGAATTTGAAGAGGAGTTTGAGCAGGAAGAAATTGAAATCTATGCACTGCTTCGAAAGGTGCCCAATGGTGCCGCAGTTTACTCGAAGGATTGTCTCAGGCCTCTTGCCTATACGGAGGCTACCGTAGACTGCAAAACAGGGGCGCTGGATCGGCGTGAGGGGATTCTTACCTGGCTTATTTCGTCAGATCATGAAGTGGGCTGGGGCTATGACTTCAAGCAGTATGGGATTTACAGGCTCTTAGTCAGAAAAGCGAAAATCAAAATATTAGATGAGAATAGGTTGGCGTCATGGAACAATCGGTACCTGGTACTGAAAGTTCTGGAATGGGATGCCGGACAGAAGGAGCTGGAAGCCCTGGCAGCCTATTTACAGCAGCCTAAATACATTCACACACAGCGGGGAGACTTTCTGTTAAACCGGCAGTATAAATGGTACGAAATGAAGACACCGGACTGTGGTTTTACCTTAGATGCGGATGAAGGTTCTGACGAGACCTGTGAAGCTGCGTTAGCCACATATAAGAAGCACGAAATGAATATGCCCGAACTGGATCGGCAGCTTCGCGCCTATGCTGCCGGTCATATGCTGGACACAGCGAACGACTGGATGGGCGATGCTGATGAGGAACCAATCACGGCAGAGCAATTTGCAGATCGGATCACCTTGTCCGAATTGGCTTTCCGTAACGACGGATCAATAGAAGCGTATTATGATGACGGGGATATTTTCTGGGGACACTGCATTATTGTGCGTATGGATAAAAACGGAAACATAGAGGATGCGGAAATCGCCGGGTGACCGGAAAGGGAAGCTTGAAGAAAAGGGGACAAGGATATGATTTGTGGCAGATATGCGGATCGGCATGATTGACCTCGATTTTGATATAAGAGAGTAACCGAAAGATTGATGAGACAGATTGATATGCATGATAAACCGGTCAATAAAATTGAAAATAAAACAGAAGAAAGGGAAGAGGACACGGAAAAATTTTACGTAGCCGAAGAAGGTGTTCCATTATATATTTGCGATCAAAATGCGCTTATTGCTTATTACGGAAGCGAAATAGAATTGAACCGGACGATTGTATCGCCCCGGGGAGATGGAATTTATTCGGCAAGACTTCCGCTGCTGGATGTAGCTCTTCCCTTTTTGGTGTATGGAAGGGGCCTGCTGTTTTTAGATGCCTATTATTTACTGGCAGAAACAGTTAATAGCAATACATGGAGGCCGATAACCAGTGTCATGATTGACATTCATAGAGGGAAATATGCCGGCTTGGAACACTGGTATTCCCATATATCTGTAGAAGAAAAGGGGATAGAATTAAAAAACGGCCATGACGGACATTCCTTAAGGCTGCAGGATGTTCATGGCCTGAAATGGATTCGGTTATAGGATTGGTCGGTCTGCAGCTGGAAGCAACGGACAGTGAAGCGGCTATGGATGATAACAGTATTTATTATTTTAGCGGTAAGAATGAAGCGGAGGCCTGCGGTCTGGCAAAGGAGCTCATAAACAGCCGTATCCACAGGCGATCGGAAATAAAGTATACTATTGAGATTGTGGATGGCTTGCTGTAATACTCACTATGGCTTATCCGCCGTGCTTAAAGCGGGTTACTCAGATTTATTGCTGTACAGATACTTGCGGCTGACTGAAAAAATGGTGCGGCAGGCGGACAGTTTTGTGCTTTTATAAAGTTTTATTTGAGAGAGGAACATGAAATACTTATTTTGTTTATTGATACCGGCAGGACTGTTCCTGTTGATTATAAGCATCAAATATGTTATTCGTTTTGCTAAGTCTGAAATGATTTATGAAATGCCTTATAGCAGGGGAACGGGTACATTTACGCTTGCTGCAAGGGGGAAATATGGCTTATGGATCAGCGGAAAAAAGTTTAAAAAAGCGCCACTCGGAGAATTTGGACTGACCCTTGTCAACCGGGATACGGGACAATCCGTTCCCCTGTGTGCTCCTCTTTTGCGTACCGCTGTGACCGGGCTCAGCAAGTCCAGGCTGAAATTGTATTCCTTTCAGGCGGAAGCCGGCACATATACGGTTTCTTTGAATGATGAAGTGCGTATCAGAGACAAAGCATGCGCGTTTCTTGTAAATGCCGTAACTAAGCGGCCCGTAGATTACAATTTGTTTTCTGTTCAGGTGTACCGTCATACATCCGGTATGGTTTTATCCCTGTGTATACTGGGGATTATATTCGGCGCCGTCATAATGGTTTCGGGAGCTATTCTCCCGGCTGTTTTATAGAAGGATCAGGGGATTCTGTGCGTAGAGAATATCTGCGTATGGAACATAAAAGGTGGGGCAGATGAAATTTTTAAAACCGATAGTCATTTTATTCCTGCTGTTCAGTACCGTTTTATCCGGCGGCTGTGGTCATACAAAAGAAGATCAAGAAAGGATCATCCGGTATTTGGATAACAGATTTGGAAAGGATACATATACAATTAAGCAGGATGAGAGTTATTATCGCTGGTTTGTGACATTGAACCGATATCCGGATCTTACTGTTTACTATACGGTATCCCGTGATCCTCTTTCCATGACATCACCTTCCATAACGACAAATTTTGATGAAGTTTTCAGTGAGCATGCAGTTGAAGAATACAAAAAAACGCATGCACTTGGTGATGATGATCTTGTTTTTGATGATTCCATTGATTTCGTATATCACACAAAAGTTAAATCTCTTGAAGAATTGAAAGTGCCTTATGACAGGGCGATGGGATTTATTGCCTTTGTTTCTGAAAAATATCCGGTTCTTGTTGATGAAGGGTTATTGAATATACGAATGGATATTACCGGTATCCGTTTGAAAGGTGCAGATGATGACGATACCCTGATATTTCAACACATATCCAAAGCAAAAAAAGACGGTCTCAGCATTGTGCCATACGAAGAAATTTGCCGGGAATTAGCGCCGAAGCTAAAAACGCATGCGGACAATCCGGACGGTTTTACATTTCACGCAGATATAGGAAAGTCATTTATTTTGGGCAGCGATACTTTTGGTGACTGCTTTCACAAAAACCTTATTTTAGAGAACGGCACGCCTGAAGAATTGGACAATATCATCTTGCAGCCCGGAGAAATAAGCAGACCCTATATTTTCAAAAGTGAGAGCCGGTATGAATTTACAACGATAACATTACAGGCTGAAAACGTATCGGACTCGCCCTGTTCTTTGCCTGAGGCAGCGATTGTAAAAGCAGTCATAGATGATGCGAAAGAAATATATGTCGATCCGGTAAGGATTGATCTTGCTTTTGATGAACGGAGGGGATGGAAGGATCCCTATGAAATGCTGGGGATTTCTCCGCCGGAAACAGAGGAGGAAAATGCGGAAGGCGTGCCATATAAAAATATTAAGATTTTATTTACAATGAACAAATACTACAAAGGCGTAAGAAGGGTTACCTTGACTTTTAATAAGCATACCGGGTAATGGTTGTTTGCTTATCATTTCAAACCATCTGCTGTTTCATTTATTGCGGCGGCCGGCTTGCTGTAAACTTATGTGCGGAGTAAAACGGATTGATTCCATGTCGGATAAAGGGGAGAGAGTATGCGGTTTGATGAAAAACTGCGTCAGTTTGTTTATGAGTACGAAGGGATCATCTTCGCCTGGGATGAGGAACCGGAGAAAGACTTTTCTGATACGGTGAAGAAACTGGCAGCAGGTTATTATGAAAGGCTTGATGACATCGTCCGGCATATTGCCCCGGATTTGAAAGAAATGTATGGAGTTACGGATCCCGGAGAGATAAAGGGCAAACTGGGGAAACCTGTCATCGACCTTACGATGGGAGAAATTAATTATCTGGAGCATACATTTGATTACGAGCATATCTTTACGCTGGAATATATGGATGACGAGTTTAAGCAGTTAAGCCATTTCAGCGTGGACGGGTGATGTGAAGAGAGGCAATTCATGAGTAAGCTGAAAGAAAAAACATTGGTCACGCTCAAAGAAGAAGCAGCAGTTGATTATCCGTTTTCCGATGATCTGCCCTTAGTTTACCTGGGGGAACTGGCCAACATGCCGAAACATGGAATTTTTATAGGCCAATCGGGCAAATGTTATTTTGGATATCATCTCTGGAATTTCAGAGAGCTAAGGGAAGATGAAGTATAGCCTGTAAGGTTTGTTATAACATGGCGTTTCATGCTTTACTGTACCGATTCATCATGAGATAAAAGGATTCAAAGCATAAAGGAGAATGGATATGGGGTATGACATCACTTTCCATCCGATCAGCGAGGCGCAGATGGATGCATGGTATTTTTCCCTGCTGGACAGTCTGGCGAAAGGGGATACGTCCCGGCTGGAGGCGGTGGCGGAAGACGCGGGGATGGATCCGTTTTACATAGATAAATACAGGGATTTGATGAAGTATGCCGCCGGGACGCCGCCTTCAGAACGATTTGAAACCACCCACGGGTTTTATATGGCGGTGGTGCAGGGGTTTTTCCGCAAGCATTATTATGTGCGGGGGACTGCCGTTTCTTTCATGGCGGAGGAGTACCCGATGATGGAAAGGTATATCACGCCATGGAAGGATATTCTTCCTGAAGGCATCTTACCCCCTGCACAGCAGGGAATCGTCGAAAATTATTCTGCCGGCGTTTATCTGTCCGCAGAACAGGTGAAAGAACTTCTTTCCGATTATGAAAGAAATAAGGAAGTACGGGAAGCGGTCGATGATTATTTCATGGAGAACGGGGCCGTACTTCTGAAAGCGCTCCGAGATGCGGCGGAGAATGGAGCGGGACTGCTGGAAGCGACAGATGTGGTGGAAGTGGAACCGCTGGATCTGAAAAAAACGACATCCTATTCAGACCTGAATCAATGTGATCCGGAAGGGGCCTTTATTTACCAAAAGGTAGCAAGGACGCAGATCAGTGAGTTCATGAAATCGAAGAAATCTTAAGAAGGATATGATGGGAGAATACAGAAAGGAAAGACTGCTGCTGGAGGGACAGGTCAAGCTGATTATAGATCCGATGGAGTTCCGGATGGCACTTTGGATCAACGGGTTCGGCCTGTCCGATGCGGTGACGGGAGAAGAGATCATACCTTTGTGCCATTCTTATAACCTGGAGCATGTGGAAGAAGCGGGGGATCAGCTGGAAATAGATTTCCGCATATATCCGGAAGGACATGTATATTACCATGTGGCGGTGGATCCTTTTGCAGGAACTTTTACTTATAAAGGGAAAGTATACAGTACGGATGATTTTAGAAAAGTTATAGAAGCTGACCGTGAGGGGATGGGAATCAAAGCGTGAAACAGGACATTCCATCCTATGAGCACGCCCGTCTCCATCTCTTATCCATTATAAAAACAGTCTGTATCTGTGTCCGGGAAGCCGGGACTGACAGAGACGGACTGTTTTCTTTTGTCTTATTGACGGCGCCTATGCGGTGGAACGGAAAAGACGCGGTGTTGTTTGTTATCCGATGAGCTTTCCGTTTTCAATGCGGAGAACCCTGTCGTGCCATTTATCCAAGGTGGAACGGTGGCCGATGCTGATGACTGTTGTGCCGGGGAGCGCCGTCAGAAGACGGTACATCTTTTCTTCTGTTTCTTCGTCCATAGCACTGGTGGCTTCGTCAAGGAAGACCCATTTTGGTTTTCTGAGGAACACGCGGACAAAAGCCAATTTCTGCTGTTCCCCTAAAGAGAGGATGTGGCTCCAGTCCGCTTCGGTATCCGTCTTTTCCATTAAATGGGAGAGGCCGCATTCCATAAGGAGCGGGGAAAGTATTTCCTTATCCGCCGTTTCCAGAGGGTACGATGCGGCTTCGGCAGAGGTGCCCATAGGAATGTAAGGTTTTTGGGGAATGAACATCATTTCAGAGGGGGCGGGCATGGAGATATGTCCTTTGACGTAGGGCCAGAAGCCCGCCAGCGTACGGAGAAGGGTGGATTTCCCGCTTCCCGAAGGGCCTTTTAGGATGACATGTTCTCCCGATCTGATTGTACAGGCGGCAGATGAAATGATTTCCCGTGTCCTTTTGTTTTCATCCATGGCAGGTACGGAAATGGTGACATCCGTGAGACGGAGCCTGTCAGGAGTCTCTTCGCGGACAAGGCTGCCTGATTTTTCTTCTGTCTCTTTTTCGATGGCCGCTATGTGTCTGTCAAAGGACAGCAGACGTTCCGCACAGGACTGCCATTCCGCCAGAGACGCATATACATCGACGAAGTAGGACATGGCGTCCTGGACTTTGCCGAAGCAGTTGGCAATCTGCATCAGGCCGCCTAAGGAAATATTTTGAGATAGATATCTCGGCACAGCGACGACAAAGGGAAATATAATGGCAATCTGGGCGTAGCTGTTTGTCAGCCAGGAAAGCTGTTTTTGCTTTTTGATGATGAAAAGGGTATTTCTGAGGAGGGTCATGAAACGGTTTGACAGGAAGGATTCTTCTTTTGCCGCGCCGTTATAAAATGCCACGCTTTCCGCCGTTTCACGGAGACGGACCATGGAGAAACGGAAGTCGGCTTCCAGTTTTTGCTGGAGGTAATTGAGGGAAACGAGGCGGTGGCCGACTTTATGTGTGATCCATGTGCCGAGAACGGAGTAGGCGAGCGCCGTCCAGACAAGGTAGCCGTAAATATGAATTTCCTGTCCTCCGGCAGAAAACGACAGGACTTCCGATAAATTCCAGAGAACAAAGATAAAGCACACGATAGTTGTTGCCGAGCGGAGAAGTCCGCTCATGAAGGAAAGCGTGCGTGCCGTAAAAAGATTGATGTCTTCGGAAATACGCTGGTCGGGATTGTCTGCCGTGCCTTGGGAAAACATTTCAAGGCGGTAGTACATCTGCTGTCCGGTCCATTTGGCAAGATAGTTTTTCGTCATCCATTTCCGCCAGCGGAGCGCCAGGCGCTGCTGCAGGTAGTAGCTGTATACCGCAAAAGCGATATGGGCGAAGGCCAGTCCCGTGAAACGGAGTAGCCCGCGGTAAACTGCGCTGCTGTCATAATTCTGCAAAGCGCTGTAAAAAGAATTGAACCATTCGTTTAAAAGCAGTGTCATATATACGGCGGCAATTGTGAGGGTAATGATACCTGCGAGATAGAGCCGTGCCGATTTCTTTTCTTCACCGTTCCAGTAGGGGGTAATCAGGTGAAAAAGCCCCGCAATAAATTCCCGCATCCAATATCCTGATTTCATAGGTTCTCCTTAATTTGTAATGATTTTATTATACTATAGGAACACAGGGGATAAAAATAATTTCATCGGAGCTTTACATCGAAAGATATCTATATTATAATAATTGCATAGAAAGATGTGGATAAAAAGTGATTTGAAAAGGAGAGATGATGATGAGCAAAGAAATTCATTCTGCAGCAGATTTTGAAAAGGAAATAACCAATCACAAGGGATACGCCCTTGTGGACTTCTGGGCGACCTGGTGCCAGCCGTGCCGTATGATGGCGCCTGTGCTGGAAAGCGCCGAGAAGCAGCTTGGCAGCCAGATTAATTTCGCAAAGGTCGATGTTGATGAGCAGCAGCAGCTGGCCGCTGAATTTGATATCATGTCCATTCCGACTCTGGTGGTTTTTAAAGACGGCAAGCCTGTAAAGCGCATGTCCGGCTATCGCCCGCTCGACGCTTTTGTAGAGGAACTGAAAAGCGCAGTGGAATCATAAGACGGAAAAACTGGAATTTATAAAACCGCTTCCTTTATAATACAAAGTAAAGGGGCGGTTTTTTATGTGCATGCCCCCGCGTACGGCTGTGACCGGTTTTGGAAAAAACTGCTGTACCGGCAGCCGTTTGAAAAGGAGAATTATGATGGGCGGAATGTTTGTGGGGATGCTTCTGCTGCATCTTGTCATCTTTATATTGATAGTTCTGCTTTGGATATACAGGAAACCGCTGGCAGAGGCTGCCGCGCGTGATAAGGCGATGGCGGACAGGGAGCGGAAGAGGAATCCTTCGCGCAAAAACCGGCCTTATGCGTGGGTGGTGATGCTCAGTTCCACGGCGGTGCTGGCTTTGGATATGTATTTTGATATGCCGTCAGTCGGTGTGCCGGGGCTGATCTGGAAAGGGCTGCTGGCGGGACCGTCACTGACTGTGGCTGTCACGTCTTTCATGTGGGTCGTATTGGCCGGTCCGCAGAGGATCCGGCAGTATGTGAAATATGCGCTTTCGGCAGGGATGTTTGTCCTGTTCGGTATAATGTCGTTTACCGACTGCTTTGGCGGCGTGGAGGATGTTTTTTCGGGAACGGTGACAAAAGATATGGCGCTGAGCCATGTGATGTATGAGAAGACCTGGGCAAGAGGCGCCGGTTTGTACAGCCGGTTTCTGCCTTCGCAAAGTGCAGGTCGGTTTGATCTGATGATGGACGGCGGGGATGAATATGTCCATTTCCATATTGCGCGAAGAGACAGGGAGGTTCTCGCGTCCATGATGGAGGGGCTGACGGTCAGAGGGAAAACGATACGGATAGAGGATCTGATACCTGCCGTGGAAGCGGGACAGAAGAGTTTTGCGATGTACGACAGCGGACAAATCTCTGGCGGGAAAGATGTCATGTACCGGATAACGTACTATCCCTATACCCAAATACTGGTATCCGCGGAAAGGATACCGTAACGATGTCTGCCGGGCGGGATATTATCAAAGGAAAGGGATACATTCGGCAAAAGATATGTGACAGGTCAAAAATACCGATTCATGTGATACATTTTCTTTCATGCAGGTAAGGTTCATGTTTATGACATGAAGTGTGCCGTCGGGCGGAAAGGAGTATTTTATGAAGTTTTCCAAATGGCTGCGGATATTGGCCGTGTCAGGATGTATAGCGGCCACCGCCGTATCGGCAGGGGCGTTCAGCTGTTCCGATTTTGAAAGGAGCGGAGGCGGGCCTTATAAAGAAACGCTGGATGCACTCTATGAGAATTTGGCTGCCGGAGAAGGTTCAAATGATCAGCTGGCGGGTTCGGCAGGGATTATGGAGACGGTGAATGCCCTGGGACGGGAAGCAGCGCTTCAGGGGACAGGTTTTGCCATAGAGGATATCACTGGCGATGGGGTTCCCGAGCTGCTGGTAGGGAGTATGCCCAGTTCCGGAGAGTCTGTATATGCCGTGTATACGATACGGAACGGCACGCCGGCAGTCGTTCTTGACGGGTGGGCAAGAAACGGGTATTATGCGCTCGGCGGCGGACGGTTTTATTACCACGGCTCCGGCGGCGCGGCGTACAGCGCATTCGGGACTTGTCATCTTTCTTATGACGGCAGCCGGATAGAGTGGGAAGATTTTTATTTCTCCGATATCAAAGACAGCAGTGCGGGAACAATCGGGTATTTCCATAATACAACGGGCGTGTGGAAGAAGGCGGAAGCAGAAGAATTATTTATTTCACGCGACCGTTTTTTTGAAATGGACGAAACATTACGGACAGGGATAAGAGCGATAGGAAAGGTTCCCTTTTTGGAATATGCCCGCTGTCATGAAGCGGCGGCAGATGGAACGGTGCAGGCCCGCTGGGCGGAGGACGCGCTTTCCGATTATGGGGAGTACGATGAATTTATGGCGGAGACGTCGGAATACCAGGTGAGGATCCTGTTTTCTACGCAAGATGAGGTCAGGGATTTCAGAGTACTGCGTTTGGTTCCTGATCTGGATGAAGAAGGAAATATGACGTTCTCTGAAACGGAACTCTACTATACCGGCCGACTCACGGCGGAAAGACCGCTTGTGCTCGGCATGGTATTTCACGGAGACACGCCGGGGTACGGGATTTCCTATACGGACGGAAACGGAAGAACCAGACGGTTCTATATCGGCATGAGCGGGGACGACGGCTCTCTCTTTTTGGGAGAATTCTGAGACGGCCGGGCCATACATTGATCTTGAGTTGTGGGAAGGGAGGCGCTGAAAATGAAATTTTTCAAACGGATTATAGGTCTGCTTTTATTCTTCACCTGTATGGGATCTCCGGCAGAGGCGAAAGTGATTCATCAGGATATGTGCCAGATGAGTACTGCCTATGAGGACCAGATGCATAAGATTGCTGATTTTGAAAAAGGAGCATTTAAAGGCCGTTTTGCTTTGATGGACGGACAGTGTAGCGGGCATACTTCTTATATGGCGATCGTCACCTATTATCATGGAGGGGTCAAAACGACTTTTCTTAATAATGAAAGAATACAGAAAATGAAGCATGTGCAAGTGGGAGAGGTGCTGGCGAATCAGAAGGGCGGCGTGTATCTGAAAATCATTTTTTCCCAATGGTACGGACTGGACGGGCAGGGGAAAGTTGTCGCTTCGGCAGAAGATAAAAAGTCGGTCGGGAATACGGATATTTCTTTGTATGTGGAAGGTATACGAACCATATACGGCAGTCTTGTGAAAAATAAGCCCGACGGAATGCACGGCAGCATGGATGAGATGAAGCTTGAGGCGAAGGAGTGGAGCCTTCCCGGATTTAAAATCGTAGTGGATGAGGAATGGGCGGATTATGTAAGGCCTGATGTAAACTTTGTCATGTCTGAAAGGGGAGATGCGTGATGCGTATGAAATGGCTGCCGGCAGGCATCGGGCTGTTCCTCGTCGGTATGTCGGTGGTATCCTTTGCTGATGAAAGGGTTTATGAACAGGCTGAATTTCCCCATGAAATCTGCGGGACATGGACGGATATTCATGGAGGAAGGACTTTGGAGATTACCCCCCGTGCCGTGGACGGAGATCTTTTGGACGGCATGTATGATGTGGCCGGCGGAGGAGTGCAGGGGGCAGTGAAAGCGGTGCTTCTGCGTGAGGGACAGCCGGTCACGGAGCAGATCAGCTGGAATGTGATGAGTCCGAATTATAAAATACTGGTGTATGGAAATCAGGTATACTGTCGTCTCACCGGAAAGCATTTTGAGTCTGTGGACGGCATATATCTGGGAATGGAGATGGAAGAGGTGCGCCAGCTCTACGGAGAACCGGACCGCAAAGATGGGACATTTCCATACCAGAGCTGGAGCTATGTAAAGGAAGGGGTCAGTGTATATTTCTATGGAGGGATCGTAGACGGCATATGGATTAACAAGGGAAGCAGGAAAACTTTCGATCGCTCCGGTTTGAATGCGGACAGTCCCCGGGACAGTTATGCCGCGTACTATAAGGCGGGAGGCCCGATGAATGAATTTTTTACGTCAGGCGAAGATGAGTCGGAATATATTAGCCTCTATGAAGACCGCGTCTGTTTGGGTTCAGGTCCTTATTAAAAAGAAAGAGCTGATGGAGATATTTCTCCAAGCAGGGAAATTTAAAAAGCGTACCGCGGATAAAAGTGCGATACGCTTTTTTTGTGAAATTTTACCAAAAGTAGGAGAAAAGGCTCGCGCCTGCTACGGTCATGATACCGGCGACGCAGATGGAGAGAGAACTCATGGCGCCTTCTACCGGCCCCATTTCCATCGCCCGCGCCGTACCCATGCCATGGGCGGCCGTACCTATGGCAAGCCGGCGAATTTCCTTTATTTTTGGAATAAAACCATATATTTCTAAACAAATAGACAGAAAAAATTATAATAAAATGCAAAACAGATTGATTATACATATGGATATAAGTATAATAATTCATGTGGAATAGTAGCAGACGGGGATGAATGATACTTTTCCGCACGGATCAGTTTGTTTATGAACCTGAGGGAATGTGGCAGAGAAGGAAATTTGGAGACTTCGGTGCTGGCTCTCACAGGTATTTTTTATATGCAAGGAGAGGAGTATAGCATGAAAAAATCAGGGGTTTTAGGGCTGGCGGTATTGCTTGCCCTGTCAGGCGGCACGGCTCATGCAGCCGGTGTTTATGAGTTGGAAGGAGTTGTCGTTACAGCGACTAAAATTGAAGAGTCCACGGAAAAAGTGCCGGCCAGTATATCTGTGGTAACGGCAAAGGAAATTAAAGACCGCGGTTACCAGAGTGTAGCCCAGGCATTGGGGCAGGAACCGGGGGTTTACCTGTCGCCTGTAGCAAATGGCGGGATTTCTCTCCGCGGCTTTTCTTCAAGCGATGTTCTTGTCCTCGTGGACGGGCAGCCTGTTAATTCCGGGTGGAACGGTTCTGTAGACTGGACAATGATTCCTGTGGAAAATATTAAAAAGGTGGAAGTACTCCGCGGCGCTGCCTCTTCCCTTTACGGTGGCCGTGCGACGGGCGGCGTCATTTCGATTACGACAAATACCCATGAGGAAGGGGTCCATGGGAACATGACGCTTTCTTACGGAAGCAACAGTACGACAAAACAGGTTTATGATGTATCTGTCCGTAAAGATAAATGGGATATCGGCGCAGGGTATGAAAAACGTAAAACTGATGGTTGGCGGGGATATTATGTGGACTCCCGCGTATCAAGCAGTACGGCAAATACACCGCAATTCGATGCGAGTAATTTACCTATTGACGGCCGCGGCAGGGTCATCCTTGGGGGACGCGGCGAAAAAGCGTGGACTTCTGAAAGTTACCATGCCAAGCTGACCTATCATTTCAATGATGACAAGTCTTTGACTTATTCCTACCTTCATACGGATCATAAATACAGTTATGAGCATCCCTTCACTTTGATTAAGGATGCTTCCGGAAAGAGCATTTTCTATGGCAGCGTTGTCTATCCCAATGGAAAAGGTATAGATTTTGCGCCGGGCGATTTTCTCGGATATGTGGGCGCGAAAGAATGGGGTATGCACAATATTTTCTATGATGATAATAAAAACCGGTTCCATGTCCATGCAGGGTATACAGATATTAAAAAAGACGGCTACAGCAGTGCCGGCGGAGATGATGCGTGGCTGCCCATGACGGAAGAGGAGACTTATGCGTGGAATGGCGAAGGGGTACAGTCCTTCTATCCGAGCAAGACAAAAGATTTCGATTTGAATAAAACCTGGGAATTGGGATCCCATACACTGATCGGCGGCTTAGCGTACAGGGCAAATTCTTTTGACCAAACGAGATACAATCTGGCCCATTACAAAGATCACGGCAGTAAAATAAATGCTTATGAAAACCATCGCGGTAAAGATGAATCCCTGTCCGCTTATTTCCAGGATAAATGGCAGGCTTCTGAAAAATTTGCCGTTTACGCAGGACTCCGTTTTGACCGCTACAAGAAATATGGCGGCCATCATGAATTCCTTACGACCGGTTATGTGAAGGACGATGAAGAAGGTATTTATAATGCATGGAGCCCGAAATTATCCTTAGAATACCTTGTGGGGAATGATACCGCTGTATATGCAAGTTATGGACATTCCTTCACGCCGCCTATACTCTACCAGGTGTATCGTTCTGAAAGATCACCCATCAAGATTGTCAATGGCGTGCCTACGGCTTCTACAAGGGGATCTTTGCCCAATCCCGATCTTGACCCGGAACAGACGGATACGTATGAACTGGGATTGAAGAAAAAATGGAAAGACACCACTGCGAATATTGCTGTCTACAAAGCGGATACGAAAGATGCTATCCGTTATTTCTCCACGGGCAAAGCATCTACTTACAAAGGGGTATTCTATAAGAAAGGTTATTCCCAGTACAGGAACTTCGGCAAGGCAAAGAAAAAAGGCTTCGAGTTCAGTGCTACCCATCAATTCTCCGATAAGGTAAGCGGCTATTTGAATTATGCATGGGAAACGGAATCCATTGATGGCGAACATAACTGGGATATTCCGAAACACCTTATCCACTTCGGCGCGGAGTTTACCAATAAGAGATGGGATATTCTTGCTGATGCCCAGTATGTCAGCGCACGCCAGGAACCTGATGCGGCAACAGGCGTGTACTACTCTGCGGGAAAATTCTTCATCGCCAGCTTATCGGCCAATTACAGTTTCACGAAGAACACCACCGCCCAATTCTATATTTACAATCTTTTCGACAAAGTGATTTATGACAGCGAAGCGGCAAGCGGAAGAACGTACACTCTTACACTGCGTCATTCTTTTTAAGGAGAATATATGAAGAAAATACTTAGACTTGCTTTAGCTGCCATCCTTTTTGCTGCCGGCACCGTATCGGCGAGGCTTCCTGAACCGGCATCCATGCCGCAGGATATCAAAGGAACGAGTCCCCATAAGCCGGAAGCGGCGGTGTACTATCTGACGGAACTTGTGAAAGGAGGAAAGATGACGGCAGAAGAAGCAGAGCGGACGGAAGTGTACATGATTTTCAGGAATGCCCGCCGTATGCAGGATTTGCAGGATGTGGAAGGGCTTTCCGAGGAAGACCGCAGGGCATATATGAAAAAGAAACGTGAACTGCGGGGAAATCCCCTTGTGGAATACGCCAACCGATGCGGATTCACTTTGGAGCGGGCCAAAGAACTCATGGATCTTATGCATGACTCTGACAAAGGCACTTCATACTACGGTAAAATCCGTCATCATGGATAAAACATAAAAAGGAACCTGCCGGCATAGCCGGTGGGTTCCTTTTTACATTGCAGCCTTTAAATTTTTGTCATTTTTGACATACTTGTATCTCCCGGATTCCAAAAGCACAGTTCTCCTGCATGGAGAGATTTCTGCACATCGATGGTCCGCTGGTTGGAAGAGCCTTTGAAGAGAAGGGTGATGTCTTTTTTTGCGAGGACAAATTCACCGTCCACAAGGATGTCTATATATTTTAGAAGCTCCATTGTTTCAGGCATAATCTTTGCGAAATGACCGAGTATTTCCTTATCGAAAAGATAGCCGGAGAAGCACCAGAGATCTTTTTCCGGATAGGTTTCCTTGAATCGTTTCACCAAGGGCAGAAGTCCCTTTTGGTTGACCGGCTCCATGGGCTCGCCGCCGAGGAGAGTCATGCCCTGGTAGCAGTCCTGCCCCAATTGTCTGATGATGTAGTCTTCCGTTTCTTTTGTGAAGGGCTTGCCGTAGTGAAAAGACCATGTATCCGGATTGAAGCAGCCTTTGCAGTGGTGGGTGCAGCCGGAAACGAAAAGGGAAAAGCGGATGCCCGGCCCGTTGGCGATATCATATTCTTTGATTCCGGCGTAGTTCATAAATACCTCGCGATAGGGAATAAAAACGGCGCTCATACAGGATGGCGCCGCCTTATCTTAATAATGATGATTAAAGGTGGAGGACTCTGTCTTTGATTTCCTGTGTGCGGCCCTGGTTCCAGAACTGGGTGCCGATGTATCCGCATGTCCTTCTTGCCACGGACATGGTGTGCTGGTCGTGGTTGCCGCAGTTCGGGCATTCCCAGATGAGCTTGCCGTTTTCATCATCAATAATCTTGATTTCTCCGTCGTAGCCGCACTGCATGCAGTAGTCGCTCTTGGTATTCAGCTCTGCATACATGATGTTTTCATAGATGTACTTCATGACGGCAATGACAGCGGGGATGTTGTTCTGCATATTCGGCACTTCGATGTAGGAAATCGCGCCGCCCGGGGAGAGCCGCTGGAAATCGGATTCAAATTTCAGCTTATGGAAAGCATCGATATGTTCGGCCACATGGACATGGTAGCTGTTGGTGATGTAGTTTTTATCCGTGACGCCGGGGATCATGCCGAAACGTTTCTGGAGGCATTTGGCAAACTTATAAGTGGTGGATTCCATAGGAGTGCCGTAGACGGAATAACTGATATGTTCGGCGGCTTTCCATTCGGCGCACTTATCGTTCAGCTTCTGCATGACTTTCATGCCGAATGCTTTGCCTTCTTCCGTGGTGTGGGAAACGCCCAGCATTCTTACGCACATTTCATAGAGGCCTGCGTAGCCGAGGGAAATGGTGCTGTAATTATTGAAGAGCAGTTTATCGATGGCTTCGCCTTTTTTCAGACGGGCGAGAGCGCCGTGCTGCCAGAGGATAGGGGCTACGTCGGAAATGGTGCCCAGAAGTCTTTCGTGACGGCAACGGAGAGCCCGGTGGCAAAGTTCAAGACGGTCTTCAAGGATTTTCCAGAATTCATCCATATTTCCTTCTGCCGAGCAGGCTACGTCTACCAGATTCAGTGTGACAACGCCCTGGTTGAAACGGCCGTAATATTTATGCGCGCCATTTTTACCAAGACCTTCCGTGTCGGGGGTGAGGAAGCTGCGGCAGCCCATACAGGGGTATACGTCGCCGTTTTTGTATTCCTTCATGATTTTCGCGGAAATATAGTCGGGGACGAGACGTTTTGCTGTGCATTCCGCAGCAAGTTTCGTCAGCTCATAGTAGGGGGAGTCATCATGGATATTATCTTCATCAAGGACGTAGATCAGTTTCGGGAATGCCGGTGTGATCCATACGCCTTTTTCATTTTTTACTCCCTTCATTCTTTGGAGAAGGACTTCTTTGATGATCATGGCGAGATCGTCACGGGTGCGGCCTTCCGGTACTTCATCAAGATACATGAACATGGTGACGAAAGGAGCCTGGCCGTTACAGGTCATCAGAGTAATGAGCTGGTACTGGATTGTCTGAATACCGCTCTTGATCTCTTCATGGAGACGGGCTTCAACAATTTTGGAAATGATTTCATCATTCATGGATTCGCCGGTCAGCTTCCGTTCTTCGATGACTTCCTTTTTGATTTTCTGACGGCTGATATCGACGAAGGGCGCAAGATGGGAAAGTGTAAAAGACTGGCCGCCGTACTGGTTGGACGCTACCTGGGCAACAATCTGGGTCGTTACGTTGCAGGCGGTGAAGAAAGAATGGGGTTTTTCAATCATCGTCTGACTGATGACAGTACCGTTCTGGAGCATGTCTTCCAGGTTAATGAGATCGCAGTTATGTTCTTTCTGCGCGAAATAGTCGGCATCATGGAAGTGAATGATGCCTTCATCGTGGGCCTTGACGATTTCTTCAGGAAGAAGAAGGCGGCGCGTGAGGTCTTTGGATACCTCGCCGGCCATATAGTCGCGCTGGGTAGAATTGATGACAGGATTTTTATTGGAGTTTTCCTGTTTTACTTCCTCGTTATTAAGTTCGATCAGAGAAAGAATACCGTCATCGGTGGTATTGCTCTTGCGGGAAATTTCGCGTTTATAACGATAACGGACGTATTTCTGTGCTACTTCATAGCCGCGCATTTCCATGATGCCCGTTTCTACCATATCCTGGATATCTTCGACATTGGCCGCGTGGGGATAATTGGAAACTTTCTTCGCAATATTGTCCGCAATCGCGCGGATCTGGAAATTGTTCATCTGATGGATGCCGGCGACTTCATGATTGGCTTTGCCGATAGCGTTGATGATTTTCGTGATATCGAAAGTGACTTCCTGTCCGTTTCTTTTGATGACATTTGTGCGGACGATGACGTTCTCTTCATTTCCCTGTTGCATGACTACACTCCCTATTAATGATTGGATATAATAAAATTAAAATGACACGTACAAAATATAGTTTTTACTTCTGTTGCAATACAACATATTGTATCGTGATTTATAGTACAACATATTTGGAGGAAATGGAATAGGAAAAACGAATTAAAAAAATACTATTATTCTTCAAAGCTGCGGAAAATCAAAAATATGGAAAATGCAGGCATGTCGATATGGGGCGGAAAGGAGACAGGAGGCTTTGGCGTTTCACGAAACGTTTCACAATGGAGATACTCATTCAAGATTTTTTCTATAGGCACTTATAGAGAAGAGGGTACCATATATGGTAGGAAAAGAAATGAAATTTCCATAAATGGTATGAGGGGATAAAGTCTTGTACCGGGGATGGAAGAAACAGCGGCAGAAAAGAAAAGGGGAACGATGATTTTAAAAACGATGATTCTAAAAAGGAAGAGAAAGCCTTCTTTCTTTTTTGCCGGCGGGATTGTGCTATAATGGAACAAATATTATTATCTTTTGGTTTAACCGTTCATATTTTTGAATAAAAGCTTTTATATGAGATATACATTGATTAATCAGAGGAGCGCCGGCTTTCATGAGAAATTCTGAAATTCGCAGACAGCATAAAGAAAAATCTTCCACGGTAAAAAAGATTTTTCTTTTTCTTTTCATTATTGTTTTTATTGCAGGCGCCGGGGCGGCGGCAGGTTTCTTTCTGTCGGTGAGCAGCGGGCTTCCGGATATTTCCGCAAATATTGCACCGGATGCGTCGTCCCGTATTTATGATGCCAAGGGGCGGCTTATTACTACGGTTCACGCCGAGGAAAACCGTCTCCCCGTGTCCATTGATGAAGTGCCGGCTAATTTACAAAACGCATTTATTGCGGTAGAGGATAACCGTTTTTATGAACATCACGGCGTGGATCCTATCGGTATCATCCGTGCCGTTTTCAGAAATATCATCAGCGGCAATGCCACGGCGCAGGGGGGGAGCACCATTACGCAGCAGCTGGCGCGAAACGCTTTCCTTTCGCAGGAACAGACGCTGAAACGCAAGATGCTGGAGGCTTTTCTTGCTTTAAAGATAGAGCGGCAGTATACCAAAAAAGAAATTCTGGAAATGTATATGAACCAGATTTATTTCGGACAGGGCTGTTATGGTATCCAGACGGCATCTAAAGTGTATTTTGGAAAAGACGTGAAGGATTTGTCTCTTGCCCAGTGCGCGCTTATAGCGGGTCTTCCGAACAGTCCGAATTATTACTCTCCGTTCCACAGTGTGGAAGCGGCAAAACAGCGGCAGTCCATCGTTCTTGATCAGATGGTGAAGTATGGGTACATTACCGAGAGTGAGGCTGCTGCGGCAAAAGAAGCGGATATCCATCTGGCCCGGCCCCAGGAACAGCGGGGAACGGATAGTGTGGCATCTTATTTTGTAAATTATGTAATTCACTTGATCAGCGAAAAGTATGATTCCGATGCGATCTACAAAGAGGGCATGCAGATTTACACTACGCTGGATCTTGATTTGCAGAAGGAAGCGGAAGCGGCCCTGAAGAAAAATCTTCCTAATGCCTATACCGATGATAAGAAATTGACACAGCCTCAAGGCGCCCTTGTTTCCATAGAAGTGGGAACGGGATACGTCCGCGCTATGGTGGGCGGCCGCGGGCAGGATCACTTTAACCGCGCTGTACAGATGACCCGCCAGCCGGGTTCGGCTTTCAAACCTTTTGTCTATCTGACGGCATTTGCAAACAAAGTAACGCCTTTCGACATTCTTAGTAATGAAACGAAAGATTTCGGCGGCGGCTGGATACCAAAGAATTACGGAGGCACTTCCGGCGGCAGCGTAACCGTCATGGAAGCGCTTGTGAAGTCCATGAATATACCTACGGTCCATCTGGCGGATCAGGTGGGTATAGAAAAGATTATCCGGACGGCAAAGAATGTAGGGATTTCCACCTTGGTCACTGACGGTGAATACAGTGATACGAACCTGGCGGCGTCTCTCGGCGGCCTTACCTACGGCGTGTCTGTCTGGGATATGGCAAAAGCATACAGCGTGTTTGCAAACGGCGGCAAACTGGTGGAACCGACGGTCATTATGAAAGTTGTCGATCGCAATGGAAAGGTGCTTGAAGATCATTCCGGCGCGCCGGAAAGTACGCAGGTCGTTGATGAAGCCTCGGCATGGACATTGACGAGCGTGCTGGAAGAAGTCATCTCCCGCGGAACTGGCGGAAATGCGTATATCGGACGGCCGTCAGCGGGCAAGACGGGGACTACTGATGATGAACATGACGCATGGTTTGTCGGATATACACCGGATCTTTCTACGGCGGTCTGGATCGGTGATGACGCGTCCACCAATGCGGGGTATACCGGCGGCACCATTCCGGCGGCGATCTGGCGCGATTATATGTATGAAGCGGAAAGCGGTTATACCGTGAAGAATTTCGAAATTCCTGCTTCCGTAAGAAGCAATATGGAAAAAGCAAGGGCCGCGCGGGCAAAGCAGGAAGCGGAAGCGGCGGAAAAGAAGAAAAAGGAAGAAGCGGAGAAAACGAAAAAAGCATTAAAGGATAAAGTGAAATCTGCGGGGAATAAACTTCTTGACAGAATTTCGGGCCGGTCGGCAGAAAAGTCCGGGGAAAAACAGTAACGGGAAGAAGATAAATTGACAAAGGACAGGACGTTCCATAAAAGGCGTCCTTTTCTTTTGCCAAAGTGGATAGCAGGAGAAAGAGAATATATATGATGACAAAAAGTAATGAAAACAGCATACATTTATGCTAAAATTACAACGGACTTTCTTTTTATAGTTAGTGTCTGGGATATATGCTAAAATTGCTTTGGTAAGTAAACATATTTAAGATTTGAGAGGAGATGTTTTTCATGAAATGGAAGGCTCTTGCTGCGTGCACCCTGGCCGGACTGGCGTTGATTGCTGCCGGCTGCGGCGGCGGTGACAAGGCGGCTGCAGGCGGTGCGAAAGCGGGCGGTCAGGATCTGAAAGGCAAGAAGTTGGTGATGTATGTGTCTTTCCATGAAGACACGGCGAAAGAACTGGCGGATCTGTTTAAGAAGCAGACCGGTGCAGATGTAAGCTTCATCCGTCTGCCAACCGGGGAAGCTCTTGCCCGTATCACGGCAGAAAAAGACGCACCGAAAGCGGATATCTGGCTCGGCGGCACGGCGGACGCCCATGCGAAAGCGGCGGCTGACGGACTTCTGGAAGCTTATAAATCCAAGAATGCCAAAATGATCATGCCTGAATACCAGGACAAAGACGGTTTCTGGTATGGCACGTATCTGGAAGTTTTGGCAATCGGCTACAATGAAAAACGTTTCAATGAAGAATTTAAACCGAAAGGCGTCGCCGCTCCGACGACACTGCAGGATCTTCTGAAACCGGAATTCAAAGGGGAAATTATTATGCCTGATCCACGTAAATCCGGTACAGGCAACACCTTTATCAGTTCCGTTCTCCAGAATATGGGAGAAGAAAAGGGCTGGGAATACCTGAAAGCGCTGAAACCGCAGGTGGCGCAGTTCACTCCTTCCGGATTCACACCGGGACAGAAAGCCGGTGCCGGCGAATATCTTATCGCTGTCAACTTTATTTCCGATCAGAATCTGGTCAGCGCCAAAGGACAGAAACTGGTAAGCACCATTTACGATCAGGCAGGCTGGACAGTATGTCCCGTAGGCAAGATTAAGAACAAAGCCAATGAAGATGTGGCGAAAGCGTTTATTGATTTCGTCCTTACCAAAGAAGCGGGAGATATTCTTGTAAAGACGACGAACGGCATTGCCTGCAATCCTGAAGTGGCTCCGCCCCAGGGCATGAAGCCGCTGAAAGAGCTGCCGCTGTTCAAGACTTATGATTTGGTCAAGGCGGGCGCCGATAAACAGAAGAACTGCGATACATTCTTTGCTGAATAATATGTCTGTCAAAAAGCTGCCTCCACCAATGACGGTGGGGGTAACTTTTTATCTATTACTTTTACTTATTTAAGAAATAGTCTGCTTTATACCTGCCTTTCCCTCGCCGATGGAAAAGCCGGAAGGCACCTGCTGTTTTAAAGAAATAAATCCTTTTTATATCTAAGGAGTTTTGTATGAATGAAAAAGAGTCCGGCCGCGAACACACCGGAATCGCAGCGGAGATGAAAGTGCTTCTTCGGGAGCCGCCGCTTCTCATCGGTATTCTTGCCGTATTCCTTCTGTTTGCCGTATTTATTATTTATCCTTTTGTGAAAATTCTTCTCGTTCCGACATCGGCAGACTGGATGCGCGCCGTCACGGATAAGGAGTTCATCGAGGTATTCAGCCACACGATCTTCTCGTCCTTTGTTGCCACGGCGACGGCTATCGTTTTCGGATTCATTTTCGCTTACGGCGTGAATTACACGAATATGCCGTGCAAGCGTTTCTTTCAGGTGGTGGCTCTGCTTCCTACCATGGCGCCGTCCGTTGTCAGCGGTCTGGCATTCATCATGCTTTTCGGCCGCCGCGGCTTTATTACATGGGAAATGCTTCATTTGAAGGTGGATCTTTACGGACCTGTTGGACTTTGGGCAGCGCAGACTATCGCTTTTTTTCCGCTGGCGTACATCACCATTTCAGGTGTCTTGAAAAATATCAGTCCGAATTTGGAACTGGCAGCACAGAACCTGGGAGCAAAAGGGTGGTACCTTTTCCGTACGGTGACCCTCAGACTGGCGACGCCGGGGCTGGCAAGCGCGTTCCTCCTGGTCGGTATCAATTCATTGGCGGACTTCGGCAACCCCATGCTGGTCGGCGGTAATTACCATGTTCTGGCCACGGAAGCATACACACAGGTCACCGGTGCCTGGGATCTTCCCATGGGCGCCACGCTTTCCGTATTCCTTGTCATTCCGACACTCATTGTTTTCTTTGTACAGCGGTATTATCTGGAAAAGAACTCTTACGTTACCGTTACGGGAAAGCCCGTGGCAGGCCTCATCCGTGTGACGGCGGGACCGGCGGCAACATGGTGTTTCTTTACTTTCTGCATGCTTCTCAGCCTGGGCATCCTTATGATTATCGGTGTGGTCGTGCTTTTTGCCTTTACCGTTTCTTTCGGTGCGGATTACACCTTCACTCTTGAGTATTTCAAAGAAGGCGTCATCAACTCCAATGTCATGGTGAACTCCTGGGTGGCATCCATGTCCACGGCGGCAATCAGCACGGTCTTCGGCATTGCTCTGGCGTTTCTGGTGCTCCGTAAAAAATTCCCGGGAAGAACAGTTATGGATTTCCTTGCCATGCTTCCCGTCTCTCTGCCGGGGACGTTTATCGGTCTTGCCATGATTCTCGCCTTTAATGACGGACCGCTTGAAATGACGGGTACGCTTGCTATTATCATTCTCGGTATGGCCCTCCGCCAGCTGCCGGTAGGATATCGGCAGGCCGTGGCGGGGCTGAAACAGATCGAAGGCTCTTTAGAGCAGGCGTCTACCAACTTAGGGGCAGGCAGCTTCACGACTTTCCGGAAAATTGTGCTGCCTATGCTGAAAAATTCACTTTCTGTCAGCTTTGTATACGCGTTCATGCGTTCCATGAACACCTTAAGCACCGTTATTTTCCTCGTGTCACCGGAATGGAACCTGGCGTCCATCAATATTATGAGCCTGGCAAATCAGGGATTCCTCCCGACTGCCAGCGCCACTGCCGTAGGCATCATGCTTGTTATTTACCTGACTTTCGGTGTGGTGAAACTGATACTCCGTGACAAGATCAATATCTTTGATTTATAATCGCTCAAAGTTTACAACAGAGGTGGAAATATGTCAGACTTAGTATTGCAGCTGAAACAGATCAATAAATATTTCGGTCGGAGCCATGTCATCAAAGACGTGAATATTGATTTTGAAAAGGGGCATTTCGTTACATTCCTCGGGCCGTCAGGCTGCGGTAAGACCACGCTTCTCCGCATGGTGGCAGGTTTCTATGAGCCGGATGACGGGGAAATACTTCTCAACGGCAAACGAATCGAAAGGATTCCTCCTTACAGCAGAAATACGGCCATGGTATTTCAGGAATATGCTCTCTTTCCGCATATGAACGTTTTTGATAATGTTTCCTATGGACTTCGTGTGAAGAACCGTCCGAAAGAGGAAATAGAAAGACGTGTCAAAGAAGCGCTTGACCTCATGCAGCTCAAAGGCATGGAGGACCGTTTCCCGAACCAGATGTCCGGCGGACAGCAACAGCGTGTCGCTGTGGCCCGTGCCCTTGTCATGAATCCTGAAGTTCTTCTTCTTGATGAACCGCTGTCCAATTTGGATGCGAAGCTGCGCGAAAGCGTCCGCGTGGAACTCCGTGATATTCAGAAGAAGATGGGGCTTTCCACGATTTATGTCACCCATGACCAGTCGGAAGCTCTTTCCATGTCGGACATGATTGTCGTCCTTAAAGGCGGCGTCGTCCATCAGACAGGATCGCCCCAGGAGATCTACTTTGAACCGAAGACGCCGTTCGTGGCGGACTTCATCGGCACGACAAACCTCCTCAGCGTAAAAGGGCTGGGAGAAAATACTGTTTCTTACGGAAACGACAGAATTCCCACTGCGAAGAGCGTAAATGCAGGGCAGGAATACTGCCTGAGCATCCGTCCCGAATGTCTGAAGTTGGTGAAAGAGGCCGTTGACGGGCAGGTGAATGTAAAAGTCACCATTCAAAATAAAATGTTCCTTGGAGAAAAAATCCGCTACTTTGTCAATGACAGTCTTGGCAAGGAATGGATTATCGATATTTACGACCCCGGCAGGACGATCCTGGAAGGCGAAGCATATGCCGCTTTCCCCTTTGAAAAGGCATGGCTCATTGAAGATCTGACGGATTGAAATGAAAAAAGAGCGGAGTTTCCGTAAAAAGAAACGACGCTCTTTTTTGTTTGCCGAAAAGGCATGAGTGGAGGGGTTGTGACGAGGTACAAAAATATTTTGTCACAGCCTCTTTATAATTGGCTATGGCAGATCCCTCAGCAGATCGTTTACATGAGAAGCGGCTTTCACGTTCCTGTATTCTTTCATCAGCACGCCTTTTTCATCAATGATGAACGTGGAGCGCTCGATGCCCATGTATTTCTTTCCATACATGCTCTTTTCTTTCATGACGCCGTACAAGTTGCATACCGTTTCCTTTTCATCAGAAAGGAGAGGGAAATTAAGTTCATACTTGTCGCGGAAATTGCAGTGCTTTTTCACGCTGTCGCGGCTTACGCCAAGTACGGAATAACCCCGCTTCTTAAATTCTTCCAGATTAGCGCGGAATGCCTGCGCTTCCAGCGTGCACCCGGAAGTATTGTCCTTCGGGTAGAAATAAAGAATTACCTTCCCACCCTTGTAATCAGAAAGAGAAATATCCTGTCCGCCGTCAGACGGAAGTGTGAATAGGGGTGCTTTTTTGCCCACCGTAAGAGCTGCCATGATGACCTCCTTAAAGAAATATATTTTCTTTCATTATAGTATGGGGGAGACAGGATGTAAAACGGAGAAAAAGCTGTAAAAATAATCCTCTCCCGGCAGCTGGACAGCAAAGCATAAGGCGGACATGTTTTTCGGATTTATTCCGTATATTTAATTTCTTTATTGACAGATAGACCCCAGGGGGGTATAGTCTAATTAGAAAGAAGATTTTCGATTCAGCAGTAAGAATGGGAGAGAGTACGAAAAAGCAGAGAGGGAAATGAAATGGAAGCGAAGGAGACAAAGCAGATGGCCGGTATGGAAACAGAGGAAGCCTGCTGCCGTACGGAACGGACACCGGCAGAACAAAAGAAACTGCTTACCCGCCTTAAGACGGTGGAAGGGCAGATCAGGGGCATACAGAAAATGGTGGAAGCCGATGCGTACTGCCCCGATATCCTCATGCAGGTATCGGCTGTATCCAATGCGCTGAATTCTTTCAACAAACTGCTCCTGGCATCCCATATCCGAGGCTGCGTTTCCGATGATATCCGCGAAGGACGGGACGGAAAAGTGGATGAACTCTGCACCATGCTCCAGAAATTAATGAAATAATTTTTTGACAGGAAAAGAAAGAGGTGAAAGATGAGACAATATAGAGTCACAGGCATGACCTGCGCAGCGTGCCAGTCCCATGTGGAAAAGGCAGTCGCTGAAGTAGCGGGGGTCTCTTCGGTGGCCGTGGCGCTCCTGACAAATTCCATGGCGGTCGACGGCACCGCATCAAACGAAGAAATCATCCGTGCCGTTGAAAACGCGGGGTACGGAGCGCGGCTCAAAGGTGAAGAAAAGAAAAAAAGCTCCGCTTCAGAAAAACTGGCACAGGAAGCGGAAGCCCTGGCCGACCATGAAACGCCGAAGCTCAAAAGGCGCCTCATATGGTCCGCCGTATTTCTTGTGCTCCTCATGTATATCACCATGGGGCACAATATGCTCGGCTGGCCCGTTCCCGCATTTTTTGACCATAATCATCTGGGACTTGCTTTGACGGAAATGTTTCTTGCCCTCATCGTGATGTATGTCAATAAAGATTTCTTCCTTTCCGGCGGGAAATCTCTCGCCCATGGCGCGCCGAATATGGATACCCTCGTGGCACTCGGCTCGGGAGTTTCCTTCCTCTGGTCGCTCTATGTCCTTTATGAGATGACCTACCTCCTTACGCAAGGCACATCGAACACGGATCTTATGGAAATTTATCACGACCGGCTTTACTTTGAGTCCGCCGCCATGATTCCCGCGCTTATCACCGTAGGGAAAACACTGGAATCCCTCTCCAAAGGCCGGACCACCAATGCTTTGAAAAGTCTGATGAGGATGGCGCCGAAGACGGCGGCCATCGAAAAAGACGGGCAGGAAGTATCCGTTGCCATTGATGAGGTGCAGCCAGGAGATATCTTTGTTGTAAGACCGGGAGAAACCATTCCCGTAGACGGCGTGATTATAGAAGGCATGACAGCGGCAGACGAATCCGCTCTTACGGGAGAATCCGTTCCGGTGGACAAAGCGGAAGGCGACACCGTGAAAGCTGCCACTATAAACCGTTCCGGATTCATCCGTGCCCGTGCCACCCGTGTGGGCGAAGACACGACCTTCTCACAGATCATCCGCATGGTCAGCGATGCGGCCGCTACAAAAGCGCCGATTGCAAGAATCGCTGATGCCGTGTCCGCCGTCTTTGTACCTGCCGTTATCGGTACAGCCGTTCTCGTCATGATCGTGTGGATACTCCTCGGCGCGCCCATGGCGAAAGCATTGGAATACGCCATCTGCGTCCTCGTCATTTCCTGTCCCTGCGCGCTGGGACTGGCAACGCCCGTTGCCATTATGGTCGGCAGCGGCGTAGGCGCGAAAAACGGCATTCTTTTCAAAACAAGCGAATCCCTTGAAAATGCGGGGAAAATACAGATCGTCGCGCTTGACAAGACCGGTACCGTTACGGAAGGGAAGCCGAAAGTGACCGGCATTTATCCTGCGGGACATATGACGGACGATGAACTTCTCCTTCTGGCGTATTCGCTGGAACGGAAATCCGAGCATCCCCTTGCCCGGGCCGTTGTGGAAAAGGCGGAAGAAAGAGGCATGAGTCCGAAAGAAACCTCCGGATTCCAGGTTCTTGCGGGAAATGGCCTTGCTGCCATTATGGACGGGGACACGATTCACGGCGGGTCGGAAACCTATATATCCACGCTGGCGGATATACCGCAGGATATGGTGGACCGCTCACGGGTATTGGGGGAAGAAGGGAAAACGCCGATTTTCTTTGAACGGAACGGGATATTCTTGGGGATTATAGCCGCCGCCGATGTGATCAAGGAAGACTCTGCCCAAGCCGTTAAAGAACTGCAGCATATGGGGATCGAAGTCATCATGCTCACAGGAGATAATCAGCGGACGGCAGACGCCATCGGGAAAGAAGCAGGCGTTGACCGCGTCATTGCAGGCGTCCTTCCTGACGGGAAAGCGGCTGTTATCAAAAACCTGCAGAAACGGGGAAGGACGGCTATGGTAGGGGACGGGATCAATGATGCGCCCGCGCTTACCGGATCGGATATCGGAATCGCCATCGGCGCAGGGACAGATGTGGCTGTCGACTCCGCCGATATCGTTCTTATGAATTCCAGGCTCACCGATGTTTCCGCTGCCATCCGATTAAGCAGGAAGACACTGAAAAATATCCGTGAAAATTTATTCTGGGCCTTTGCTTACAATATCCTGCTCATTCCCGTGGCGGCCGGCGTATATCCCATGATTTCCATAAATCCCATGTGGAGCGCGGCGGCGATGGCTCTTTCCAGTGTCACCGTCTGTCTGAATGCCCTTCGGTTGAATCTGTTTGAAGTCCATGACAGCGGGGAGGACAAGCCTCTGAAGAAGAAAGCGCTTCTGCCGGCGGAAGCGCCCGGCGCAGAAACCGGCACTGCTGTAGAGAAGAAAGAGGCGGCAGGAAAGGAAAGGGCGGCTATTATTTCCGTAGAAGGCATGACCTGTGAAATGTGCGAGCATCACGTGGAAAATGCGTTGAAGAAAATAAAAGGTGTTGTGGAAGCAAAAGCGGATCATACCACAGGAAAAGTAAATATGACCTGCTCGGCCGATCCTGATGAAGAAACCGTGAAGAAAGCAATTTCCGAAGCGGATTACATTTACAAAGGAATGATAGTTCCAAAGGAGGAAATGAAAATGAAAGAAACAGTGAGAATTGAAGGCATGATGTGCGGCCACTGCGAGGCGGCAGTAAAGAAATCGCTGGAAGCCCTTGACGGTGTGGATCGCGCGGAAGTGTCCCATGAAACGGGCACCGCCGTACTCACCCTGTCCAAAGAAGTCGCTGATGCGGATGTACGGAAGGCTGTCGAAGACAAAGATTACAAATTCGTAAGCATCAAAAAATAAAATCAAAAATGAAAAGCCCGCGGGAGAAAATAAGCTCATCGCGGGCTTTTCACGTGTCCGTCTTGGGACAAGTTTGCATTAAATGTTTATTTCCGTGGTTAGGATTGCGGGAATGGAAAGCTGCTGCAAAACAGTATAGAGGGCGGAATCCGTTATCGCAATGTATTGACATGAAATGTCCTGTAAGCCTTGTTTTCCTTTTCAGAAAAAACGGGAGAGCGGTATTTCTGGAAGCCGATTCCCTTATACAGTAAAAAAGGACGGCTCGCACCGTCCCTTTTCAGGAGTATAAAAAATAAAGGAAGTTGGAAAGGAGTGATTTTCGCTTGGGAGTGCGAAAATTTCCCAACGGCAGAACCGTTTCATGAATCCGCTTCTGCCTGTAAGTAGTATATCACAAATAAATGATTTTGAAAACTACTTTCAATTATTTTTTTAAAATTTTTTATAGAAGCGGTATTTACAGGAAAAGAAATAACAAAGAACTATTTTTTCTTATGATTGATGCAGATAATTTCCAAATCACTGCCGGAGGAGATTATTCTGTATCGGCGGTAGGACACCACGGGGAATTTTAAAATACCCTGTCCGGCAGCCGCAGGAAGAAGCGGTTTCCGTCGTTTCATATGAACTTGTCATTCAAATCATTTAACCATAAAAATCCTCAGTGATTGCGGAGGTCTTTTGATTTTTAAACGTGATCACCGTGTTAATATCTCCCAGAGGTTTTTATTAATAAAATAATACTCTCTGCCTTGTTTTGTTTTATCTAATAGTCCGGCTGCAACTAATCGGTTTAGATACTTAGAAGCGGTTTGTTTTTTTGCGATATGCCGATCTACGAGAAAGGAAATTTTACAGTATGGCTGTTCAAAAAGGAGTTCAATTAATTCTCTGCTATAGATATCAGCCATCTCATTTTTTACAAATGTTTCTGTTTCTAATTGTACCTTTCGGATTTCTTGAATCATGGACAGAGTCTTTTTAGCGGTCACTTCCACCGCGTCTAAAATATAAAGAATCCAGTTAGTCCAGTCTGCGTATTCAGTTACATCTTGCAGGGCTTTATAATAATCGGATTTGTGTTCAATGATGTAGCTGGATAGGTATAGGATAGGAACGTCAAGGAGCTTTTCCTGTATTAAGTAAAGAACATTAATTATACGCCCAACTCGTCCATTCCCGTCAGGGAAGGGATGGATGCATTCAAATTGATAATGGATGACTGCCAATCGGATTAAAGGATCAATATTTTCCTCATTTACATTAATATAGTTTTCCAAGTTGGAAAGTAGACGAAGTATATCATCCTTGTTATCTGGCGGAGTGTAAACGGTCTCACCATATGAATTCTTCAATACCGTTCCGGGGAATGAACGGATTCCGTCTGAACGTTGTTTTACTTTATGGAATAGTTCAATAAATATATTAATTCCTAATGGACGTTGCTTGATTTCATTGAATCCATACCAAAGGGCGTCTTTATAATGAAGGACTTCTTTTGTAGATGGGGAAATGATTTTACTGTCCGGTGCCGAAAATGCTTTATATAAATCATCGTTTGTGGTAACAACATTTTCTATTTCACTGGAAGATTTTGCTTCTTGTAATGATACCGTCTGCAACAGCAAAAGCGGATTTGCCTGCATGTAACTCCATCCGTGCAGTTCTGCCAAGGCCTTATTAGCAGAAACCGTTTTCTTCAGTATTTGGACTGTTTCCAGTTCTGCATGCGGAGGTAATATCGGAAGGTTATTATATGCTGTTTCTTTTTTGTATGGCATAAAAGCTCTCCTAACAAGTATACATTATCACCCTGTTTGGATAATAGGGTGACTTTTGGAGTGGAAATAAACCTATTTGAATAATAGTATGATTGAATAAACCTGTCAATAAAATAGGGTGATTTTTAAGGTGAAAATAAACTTGATAAAAATTGACACAAATGATTTCGGTATATAAATGGATTTTTGTTACTAAATGGCAATATCAAATCAGACAGTCACTCAGAAAAATTATGTAGCAGATGAAAGTCGGGCAATCTGTTTTCTTCTAACGTGAACTTGTAATTCAAATAATTTAATCGCAAGAATTCCCAGTAATTACGGGGATTTTTTTGATTGACGGCAGACAAACGGCAAAAATTTATTTTAAAGCGGCTTCAATATACTGATCTGCTTTCTTGCGAATATCATCTGTGTAATGTATATATGTTTTTATTACAGTTGTCACGGTATCGCCTAAGAGAGCAGCTACCAAATTAACATCTTCGGTTTCGGATAACATAAGCGTTGCGAATGTATGTCTTAGGCTATGGATATTCATTCCATGTTTAAATGAGCGAATTTTGTAAATTATTTTGTAGTGTACGGATTCAGATACTGGGAATACTCGTCCGTCAAGGCTTATCGGCTGGGTTAATTTCCATGTGTTTAACGTTTTCGTTAAAAATGTCGTAAGATGGATTGTTCGGTTGCTGTTTATAGATTTTACGGGTTTAAAACCTATTGTGCCGTCTTTTCGCATCCCCCACTGCTTATTAATGGTAATCGCCTGATTGAAAAGATCTACGCAGTCCCATGTGAGTCCGGCTATTTCACTATAACGCATACCTGTATTCCCTGCAGTGACAACCATTGTATAAATTAGAGGATCATCAGACAGAAAATCAAAAAGCTGCAGCATCTCTGCTTTTGTAAAAGCTTTGATACGTTTTACGCTTTTGTCTCGTTCCGGAGTAATATTATTTACCGGATTATCTGAAATAATTTGATACGGCCTGACAGCGTATTTAAAGATGGTAGAGAGTCTGCCCAGATGCAGATTGCGGGTACTTACTTTTAAACGAGAAAGACGATTATAACCATCCATTATATCTGTCATTGTGATATCTTTAAGAGGCTTGTCTTTTAGCGTCGAAAAGGTTTTAACTGCATTGGTATAGCTGAGACGTGTCCGATATTCTATACTTTGACGACGATCTCTGAGGAAGATCTTTTCTGTAAAATCATGCAAAGTGATATTAGATAATTCAGGATCGCAATTTGTGACGGCATCTTCTTTGGCCGCTGCCAGCAGTTTATCCTGATACTGTTTGGCTTCCCGCAATGTTTTAAATCCCTGCTTGGTTTTCTGCTTCCATTTACTATTTACTTTGTAGGACAGAATAAGGCAAATACCGCCATTTTTCTCACGCGTCGAAAATGAATATTCCATAATAAAATCAGCCTCCTTTGGCAAATAGGCTGACTATGCTATAATATATGCGTAATCAGCCTGTGGTAGGGTTGTTACAACTACCGGAAGGATACCCTATATCATTCCGGTTCCCGTCGTCATATGTCCGTATGGCGGCGGGATTTTTATATATTATTTTTCGTAATAGGAAGACTTTCATTTTGTATAGATTGATGATTTTATTATTTTTGTTACTTGATCTATATTTTTTATAAACTCTAATTTATTGATACATTTTGTGTATGATCTATTTCTATTTGCACCTAATTTTATGATTAGATTTTTTGAAGCTAATTTTTTCAAAGAACGATTTACTTGAGAATATGAATATATTGGTAATAATTCATTTATTTTTTTTGCTGTCAGGTTAATCATGTCATTATCAAAAAGATTATAGATATCTTTTTCAATTTTTGATAACCCTGGTGTTACATCTATTGGATGGGCGAGCCATAATTTTAAAATGGTTTTCTCTAAAGAGGATTCTATTTCGGGCATTTTAAATTGGTTTTTGACTGCAACGTTTAAAATTTTTTTGCTCCCGGTGCCTGCTCTATCTGACGCCCCCATTCTTCTAAATAAGTTGACAATTATGCTGTTACGTGTTACTGACCTTGATTCTAAAAAGAAACTTTCAACTGGTATTTTCATTATTCCTGGGTTTGTAAAAATATAATATGGTTCGTGTATTTCTACAATTAAAGCTGTAGTATTTGATAGGTAGTCGGCATGTATAATCATGTTTACAAAAGCTTCTTGTAATGCGATATTTAACTCGGCATATGATTTACGGACCATATCTTCCTTTAAATTAAATGGACGCTCTATGGAGGATAACAGCTTCTCGTAAACAATGGAGTAATAATTGAATATGTTTAAGTCAGGAAAATCTAAATCTCCGGAGGATACACGATCTGACCATCGTTCATTTGTTCCTCGTTTATCAAAAAAGTCGACATGATAATGTGGTAATCGAGAAAGTATTGCATTATATTTTCCAAAAAACAACAATCCTCCTAATGTCAGTTTAAGTTTTCTTTCATGTTGATGGTCATATTGAAAAGCACCTATGCTTATTAAAAAATCCATTGGTGACATTGATATAATTTCTTGATTGGTATATCGCTTTCGTAGCAAAACTTGATATTTTACAATACTTTCAGGATCTAGATCATCAATTGTATAGCCATCTAACAATTCACTATCTAATGCATCTGAATGGTTCCTGATAAGAGCCGATAATTCTTCTTGTGAAGCACGATGATCTCCATCATGCTTCCTTAAATATGTGTTAGAGATACTATTATTGATATATACTGGTTTCTGATTAATCGCTGCTTCTGGAATATAAATAACAATAATATATTTTCCATCAATGTTTTTAACGTGTATATTATCCGGAAGCAATAAATCAATATTTACTTTTGTAGAATTGCATGCTGTGGTAAATAAATCAGTTTTTATTTTTTCGTAATTTGCAACACCGCTTAAAATGTTTTGATTATTCTCTTCTTTTACTCCTAAAATAATATAGCCACCAGAAGTATTGGCAAACGCAGAGTATGTTGACCAAAAGTCGTTAGGTAGTGAATTTTTACTCTCTTTAAATTCCAATTGAACATTTTCATGAGTTTGAATTAGTTCTTTTAACTCTTTATTATTCAAATCCATTTATATACCTCTACCTTTATGGTGCAAAATAAAAATGATGATATAAATACATAAAAAAGCAGATAAAATCAATGTTTTTTGGCTTCATGCTAATTGGATATAAAATGAAGTGCAAAATAAATGCAAAATAAATTTATATATTTTCCCTATCGTACCGTTAATACGATTCTGGGATTTTTTATTTAAGCAATAATGTCTTTGCTTGAGGATATGACATTTTATTTTTTACATTTTCATTATACAAGTATAATCTCTGAATAATATTGGAAGGTATACGAGTGAATTGGACGTAATCTTCAGCCACTTTTTTATGAACGTTACTAGCATCCATAATGTATTCATATAAGAACGTATATAGGTTTTCAAGAAGAATTCTTTTTTCTATAGAATTTGGGAGAAGAGCCATAGAAAAACATATATATGCGTATATATCGTGGATTCCGACATCGTTATTGATATCTTTCCAAGACAGAAGATTGTTTGGTATGAATTTTTTTATAGACTTGTGATTTAATGAACCGCTATATCTTTGAGCATCAAATGAAATGAATTTCAGATTATGCGCTATCGTATTTCTGCATTTGCGAACCAATGTAAGGGTATACTGTAGTATTTGTATCTTTTGATCTGTTGTTAAATGTGTAGTTATAAGCATATCTACGAGCTCTTCTTTTTGGGCAGGTTTCAGCAGAATGAAAAGATTAATAGCATTACTGAAAGAAACGTTTTTTAATAGAATCCAAGCCGGAATATGATTATGCCTATATGCATAATGAGCGGTAGGTTCATCTATCTTATCTACTACCTTTTTGTTTCCATTCTTATCCAAATAAGTTGAAATAATTTGTTTGTACGTTTTTTCGTAAGTAATATACCCTTTAGCAGTTAGATAGTTCTTTTTTGATAAATAATCATTCTGAAAAACGCCGAAATCTTTTGAGAGAACATATGCAAGATTGTTTTTGAAATAATCTTCCACTAAATTGCTAAACGCAAATAGGATATTCTGTATTTGGCGATCGAATGCATGGAATAAATAAAGATATTCAAAATTAACAGGTGGCTGAAACTTGTCATTGATCATGAATATATCTTTATACCCGTTAATTAGGTCGTAATACGGTACAAGTTTTAACGCATTTTCAGCCCAAGCAGGGTCTATAACGTATAAATTATGTTCGCGCTGTAAATATTCTACCAATTCGCGGAAAGTTTTAAATGGTTTATCAGGCATATTGCTGTTTATCATAAGAAACTCCAAAATAAAATCCCATTACCTTTTAGAGCAATGGGACAGCGACCTAACCCGAAGGCTTCGGCCAATTCATCTACAAAAATTATAGCAGTCCCATTGTAAAGTGTCAATCAAAAACGTAACAAAATTATCCTAAATCGTAACAAAAATGTCCTAAAAGATGTTGAAAGTGACCTAAAAGGTGTCAAAAATTTTCAGGGTTTATGCAAACGATTTAAAACAATACCAATGTATTCAACTTTTAATTACTTTTGACATATCTTTGACTATTTCAATTATTTGTGTTGGCTCATCATTTGATCCATCTTCTTTTAAATAACCACTCTGGGGATTCGAAAAAATCGCTTTTGTCGTTTGCAACAAAACTGCATTGCGAATTTCCTCGTTACTAGTGGCCTTTACAAAAGTTTCAAAAGTACTTAGCGCATTTTGCTTATTTTTATTTATGATGTAATTATGTGCTTGTGCCCGATAATTTTTGCCGCATGTTACTAGAATATAGAAAAGTACAATCAAACCGGTAAATCGTGGTAATATAGCTTGAGCAAATCGGTATAAATATGGTTCCTCAAGTATAATAGGACACAACCAAAATGTTACAGAAGAATATATCATAATAATGATACTTATACAGATAATCCATTTAAACCATATATCTTTACCTTTTTCAAACATAGTAGCAGCTTCTTGGAAATTTACTGTGTGATTGGTTACACCTACGGAATTAGCCGCTTTCTGCACGGCTTCTGTTATTTCTCGTATATTTTCTTGCGCTGCTTCTCTCTCTTTTCTTGCCTGCTCTTGTTCTTGTTTAAAATTATCTAACGCCTCTTTGGCCTGCCGTTGTAAAGCTTCATAGTCAGTTCCTGCTTTAGTACAATAGGCAACAATGGGAGAGATGGTTTTAAACCAAGAGTTATTATAGTTATTTGTGATGCTATCTATAAGGCTCTGACGTACACCAGGCCCCTGTATAGATGAGAAGCTCTTGATTTGTTCAATGGAATTAATAAAAGTATTCATTTCATTGTTCAAATCTCGTATTATTGACTCGGGAACTCTCATTATATCAATATCAGCTAAGCCTTTGAACAGATTGATCGCTGTTTCGAAATCGGTTTCTGCATCAGCGAAATTTAATTCAGATCCTAATTCATCACGGCGAATTAAATCTTTAGCGTTAAATTTTTTTATTGTGGAAAGATTTGTATCAAACTGAGTTCGTACTTCATCGGATAGTTTTATCGGCATAATTAAAAGCCTCCTTTATTTGGTTATCTAATTTCCCTGATTTTAACAATCTTATTAATAATGAGTGCGAAATGATCAAGCAGAAGCACTGCTGCTGTTAATGCGCAATGTTTCTCTATATTCATCGGCTTTAGGGGCATAAACAAAAGAAACTGTATTATTATATTTATCTTTGACCAATTTTTCAATTTCCTCTAAATCTACACGGAAAAATTCTTTTCTATGATTAACTCTATTTACTTCATGGTCTCTGAATTTCTGATGCAATAAGTTCTCTAATGCAGGTGCATCATCGGAAAAGATAATCGCATGAACGTCAAATTCAAATGGCACAGAAGCACTGCTGAGTTCCTTTATTCTATCCATGGGTTCGAGTCTACGTGTCATGCCGATTTTATAAACATTTTCCCCAAAAGAACCGATATTAGAGATAATGTAGACAAATCCCGCTTTAGCATTTGATTCCCGTTGTAAAACAGTTTCCTTTTCTTTACATAACTCAGCAAGTCTTTCTTCCAACTCTTTAATTTTATCCATATATAATTTTTTTTCTGCTTCAAGAGAGGTACTTTGAAGATATTTCATCATACGGTTAATTTCATTATTAAATTGCATTTCATCTTTTTCAATTTTCTTTTTTGCGGCATCAAGCTCACGACGAACCTTTTCTTCTTCTCGTATTTGGTCCTTTTGCGCACGTAAAAGTTCTTTTTCTTCCTCTAGTTTCTTCTGATACTCATAGAGGCAACTCATGCGGCTAAGCTTACTTTTTAGAAATTCACGAGTCAACTGAACACCATCAATAGAAAACAATTTATTATGCGCTTCAAAAGCACGAGTGATTTTTCCACGAACAGAATCTATATTTCGAGCTGTTGTATTATGGATCAGGTTATCGGCTTCATTATTAAAACTACGGAGCAGTTGATTGCGCTGTTTTCTTTTATCAGTAATTGTTTGGTTGCTGCCATTATGGATAAAAATTACAGCTTTTCCGTTTTGCTGCAACTCCTTTTCATTTTCAAGCAAAAGAGAAAGATTATTTTTTATTTCTGAAGATGGCATATCATTATAAATAGAAAGGTTAGATTCTGGAAAAGATAGATACATATCGGAGGCTTTTTCGACGTCAGCCATTATATGTCTTTCTTTGGATATAGTTTCCTTAATAAGGGCAAGTTCGTTGTTTAATTGATTCATTTCTTCATCGGCGTGTGTTTTGAGGCTCTGCTCTAATCGTGCATACTGTTCTTTTAATTCGGTTAATTGTTGTTGGGCGTTCAAAACCTTTGTATCATAATCATCTAAAACCTGCATTTTCGAAACATTTTGAATACTGATGGTTTTATATTTTTTGTGGCGTAAGTAGAGCAATATAATAGCAATAATAAAAGGGATACCATTCAAGAATGAAAATGCACTTATTATGGCTATAAATAGTGGGCTATAAATAAATGGAACCTTGTTAAAATTTTCTGATTGAGATTCCATGATAATCCTCCTTTTATTTCTCGAACAACTTTACAATTTCCCTCGGATTTCAACGACTTTCCCAAGAATAGTCACCGGAAGTTCCTTACATTCTTTTTTATTGTATGTCTTTGGTATGTAAACAGACGGATTCCAGCCTATTAATGTCAAGCCGGCATCTGATTTACTGATTTGCTTTACTGTGGCATCGTTGCCGTTGACTAAGACAACAGCTATGTCTCCGCTGTCCACATCCGATTGACGCCGAACGATGACCACATCACCATCCATCATGCGGGGTTCCATGGATTTCCCCGCTATTTTTAACGCGAAGTATTCGCCCGTTTTGGCCATGCTTTGTGGAATTTCTTCCCAGTCTTCAATATCAGTGATAGCCTCTATCGGAATGCCTGCAGCCACTCTGCCAAGGACGGGAATACGGATCCCTTTAGTGGGGGAAGATGGTTTACCTGTTTTGTCAGGTAGAAGAGTTACTAATTGATTACCATCTAATTCTTTTAAAAATACATCCAAATCTAAACCGACAGCTTGTGCAATTTTGTCAAATGCTTGAATCGTTGGGGAAATAGGCTTACCTGTTGACGGGTTAATTCCTTTTTCCAATTGACCTATATACGCTTTACTAAATCCACACATATCGGCCATTTCCTGCATGGAAAGCGAGTGCTTATCACGATAATTTTTAATCCATTCGCCTAATGTCATATTTATCACCCCTTTATCCATATTGTCAAATATATTTTACATTAGCGAAAAATTCTTGTCAAACATACTTGACAAGAAACGAAATGAACAGTATACTAGACAACAAAAGGAGGTGTAGTAATGAGATATAGATTAAAGGAGCTAAGAGAGCAGCGAAAAATGTCACAAGAAGAATTGAGTGAAAAAGCAGGAGTATCGCGTCAGATTATTTCTATCCTTGAACAAGAAACGAGTGAAGTAAATACTACGACGGCTACGTTGCAAAAGCTTTCTATTGCATTGAATTGCCCTCTTAGTGAAATTTTTTTGCCCTAATCGTCTAGTATATAAGACGATTAGGGCTTATCAGAGTAGCTCATAAAACAAGAAAGGAGTGATAAGGGTGGAAATATTTATATATATAACGGCAGCCATGCTGATAACTATATTTATCAACATCACTGCCGCAGGGTGGTTAGCAATTAAGATGGCGGAATTCATGTGGGAAAAGGTAAGGAGGTTATAGACAGATCTTCTTAAAGGCATTTCCGATTCTGCTCAAATTATAAAGGAGTATGAACGGCTGGTCAAAGACCAAAGAAAGAGGGGTGAAGATAACGATTTACGTATTACAAGTCGATATGAACAAACAAAAGTATTACATCACAGACTTAAGTGGAAGCCTATCACGCAATATCATGGATAGCATGTTGTTTTTCAATGAATTTTCGGCTGAATCATATGCCGGTACAGTTGAACATCTCATTGAAGAGGTGACTGGATTGATTGTAACGGTTCGTGTTCTAAAGCCGCCGGTATCTGGCGTTATTCCGAAAACACTTTCCCAATGCATAGCGTGCCCTTGAAATTATTATCAGGATGAAAAGAGAAGTGAGGGGGGTATATGTTTGAATTTATTTATCTATGCGGGATTGTTTTGTGGCTCCTCTTCGCAAATCCAGAGCCAGTGCTTTTGAGTCTTTTTGTATCATGGCTTGTTCTTTATCTGGTTTCATAAATTGTTTCAAAAAGCTTTCTCTTGGGCTATGCAATGATCTTTGATAAACATCAATAAGTATATTCAAGGATTCAACGGAATCAGCAGTAGACGCCTCAAATTCATCAATGTTTACATTCTTTATTTTGCAAGAGCGGCTTTTAACAATAATCGCCAAAGTCAAGGTCAAGCTATTCTCATAGTAGGTTATAGTCTGAATCATTAATTCGTCGAGAGAGGTGTAATTTGGGAGTTTTCTTAGCTCGATATGTCTTATCTGGGGGAGTACTTGAGAGATAGAAAGGGAATCTGCGGTTAAAGTCCGCATCCAAATCCGATTTTGTTCAATCTGGAAGATACATTCTCTGGACAAGATAATTCGAAGTTGGGTATTTTTTATGAACTCCTTATATGCAGAAACAATAGAGTGCATTTGAATGGTAAACCATGCAGAAATGAAAGCGATAAACAATCCATTAGAAGATAAAGCGTTTAACATGGATAGAATTGAGTCCATATAAATCACGTCCTTTCTGTAAATCAATTATAGATGAGTACGTAATCTTAATCAAAAAGCGAGGTGAGGGGAATGGGAAATTTGGAAGTTCGTATAGAAGTAGCTGTCGATACCAATGACGAAATCAGGGAATTGGTAAGGCTGGCTGCGGATATACAAAAAGAGTACAGCTGCCACTGCACTCTTTCTGTATATCGCGACAATTAATGATGTAGATAGACAAATTCGATTTGCTGTCCGGAGGCACTCAAGGTTTCATCACCAATGAAGATATAATAATCAGAACTTTTTATAAATAAGTTAGTAAAGTCGGTAATGGAACCTTTTGTGGATCTAACTTCCTTAAGGTTGTGGATGGGGATAGCTTGATCAATACCGGATATTTTGATATTTGCATTCATAATATTCACCTCCTCTCTGCCAACATTATAACAGGGTGAGCAGAAAGAGAATTGTAACAACCTACCACAGAAAACATAGAAAGGAGTAAAAAATGGAACGAAGAACGTATACTGTCGCGGAAACTGCCGAAATTCTCGGTGTATCGACGGATATCGTCTACCGCATGAAAAATGACGGCATCCTCCCGGCGGTAAAAAATTTATCGGCCATCCGGTTTTTGAAACGGGATGTACTGGCGATGGTCGGCGAGAAAGAAGATGATTTCCGCCCTTCCGCATTGCGAAGGCTACGGAATGAATTATCGTTTGAGAAGCAAGAAAACGAACGCCTACGAGGTATTATTCGACAGATTTGTATAGCCGCCAACACAGCGGCAGTGCAGGAGGGATTATGAACAAACCCTTAATTTTCACAGCGGCTCTCATGTCAGCCGCATTGGTAGCCGGTGCCGCGGTAGATGCGGAAAAAATCTGCAACAGGCTTTTTCCGGAAACTCGAATTGTCGAGTACCGCCGGGAGGTAAGACCGGGAGATACCCTATGGGCAATCTGTGGCGAGATTGCCACGGATAAGGAAGACCTACGGAAACTGGTCTGGCAGGCGAAAAAAGATAACAGGATTATGGACGTCGGCAACCTGCAGCCTGGGATGTTGATTGTAGTCAGAGTAGAAGAGGCAAGAAATGGATGACAGACCATTCAGCGTAACACTTGTCAAAGATGATTGGAATTTAGTTCTGACTGTACTGGAGATCTGCAAAGAGGATGGGTCAGCACTCATGGAGTACGAAATCGAATGCATTATCCGCGGAATAAAGTCAGATTTAGACAGTCAAGGTTTTTAAAAGTAAAGGAGGCGAGGAAATGACTGACGCAGAAAAGTTTAAACATATCAGCGAATATGTACGTCGCAGGTACATGCAAGAGTCGATTGCTTGGACAGATGCGGACGAAAAAGGCGAAGTGATGAGCGCAGCGAAAGCAAGCATACGTGAAGAAATTCTATTTGAAATTATTAACGAACTCAACAAAATTGAAAAAGCCGACTGATGTTTGCAGCGTCAGTCGGCAGGCGGAAAAATATGGGTAAATTTCCGCCTCTATTGTAACAAAAACAGGAGGATTACACAAATGGACAAAGATTTACAAACGACAATAAAAGAATTATGTGAGATTTTGGAACCGATGAATATAAAACTTGAAAAGTGGCTATTAGAAAATAAGAAGAGTTTTATAGGGAAACCAATTCTGCGATGGGCACATTATACAAAATTAAAAAAGGAGATATAGCAATGGATACAAAAGAACAAAAAACAATAGATACGAAAGCTGAAATAACAGAGATTCAGATTGTTGAACCACAGATTCTTTCCGCGGATCTTAGCATAACAACCAACTTTAAGGATGTAAAAAACAACCTGCAGGCTATCACAGAAAAGTACAAAGGGCTGGTTGTTACTGATCAAAATCAAAAGGACATGGAAAAAACGCTCCGGGAGGTGGTATCGCTCCGAACGAGTATTCAAAAGTTTGAAGTCAACGGGAAACGGAAGCTCCGCAAACCTGTTGATCAGTTTGCAGAGGCATGTAAAGAACTTTTAAAAATCGTGAATGAAGCGGAACGACCGCTTCGGGAACAGTTAGACGCTTACGAAGCGAGACGGCAGGAAGGCGTAACAAAAGTCATTCTGCACAAGTATGAAGAAATGGCATTTGACGCGGGAATACGTGAAGAGTTCCGCTCTTGTGAGATTCTGTCCAAGTGGATGAATAAAACAGCAAAATTGAAGGACACCTATGAAGATATCGCTCGGTTGGTATCCGAACAGGCGGCCGCACAAAAACAGCATGATGATCTCAAGGAGCTTCGAAGGTCACGCATGGAAGCGGCAATCCTCACTCTGGAGAAACACAATACTATTCAAAACCTGGCGACGCCCGTAACAGAGGATTTTCTGACAGATGAACTGCTGGATCGCCCGCTGGAAGAAATCAAGCAAATTATCGCAGACGAAGCGCTCCGTCGTCACAACATTGAAGAGCAAGCAAGAAGAGTACAATCCGAGCCCGAACCTGCACCAGCACCGGCTCCGGCTATGCCTGCGCAGCCGAGTCCCGCCCCGGCTGCTGTACCGCCGATTGTTCCGCTTCCACAAGCACAGCCGGGAGTAAATTGGCCGAAAACAATGACTGTTACTATTGTTCTTAATCATTCATCGGATTACCGAGCTGTAGAAGAAGCGTTAAACACGCTCCCGGCGCATATTAAATGGAACAGCGAAATTAAGGAGGGATAACCATGGAGATTGAATTTAAAAAAGCCCGCCGCGCTAAAGCAAAACTGCGATTAGCATTAGCGGGACCGTCAGGAGCAGGGAAAACTTATTCAGCACTTCTGATTGCATCAGGCATTGTTCCGTTGGAAAAGGTGGCGGTTATTGACACAGAATCGGGGTCTGCAGATTTGTATGCAGATCTGGGAGGATATTCTACATTGACGATCAACCCGCCGTATAGCCCTAAGAAATACATCGACGCTATTTATGCGGCGGAAGCGGCAGGATTTGAGCTTGTTATAATTGATAGTTTATCTCACGCATGGAGTGGAGAGGGCGGCCTGCTTGACCAGCAAGGAAATGCGGCGGAAAGCAAATACCGTGGGAATAGCTGGGCGGCGTGGCGAGAAATCACACCGCTCCACAATCAATTGGTAGAAACGATGCTGCACACACCTCTCCATGTCATTGTCACCATGCGAAGCAAGACAGAGTATATACAAACCGAGGTAAACGGAAGAAAACAGATACAGAAAGTCGGGATGGCTCCGATCCAGCGTGACGGGATCGAGTATGAGTTCACCACAGTTTTTGATCTTTCGCAGAATCATATAGCAACGGTCAGTAAGGACAGAACAAAGCTGTTTGATGGGCAGTATTTTACGCCTACGCCGGAATGTGGAAAGGCACTTCTTCGTTGGCTCAATGCGGGAAACGTTCCGCAGGTGTCTTCCGCTCCGCAAAAAGCAACACCCATAAAAGCCGAAACACAATCCGTAAGTGGGAAACAGAAAACACACAGAGAGCGTCTGGAACGTATCTGGAAACAGCTCGGCTGGGACAAAACGCAGCCGCTTGATGCGTATATGACATCCCGCATGCAGTCTATTTACGGCGAGGGCGCTACGGTGAATAAGGCGCAGGAAGCAGACTGGGAATCAGCGGATAGAGAAATTACAAATTATTTAATTGAACAGAAACAAAATAAAATCGCCGAGGTTCTTCCGGGAGAACCGGATTTAGAAAAAGATGAAATTCCGTTTTAAAAAAGGAGAAAATCATGATTACAGCAACACTTTACGGCAGGCTTGCCAGAGATCCGGAACGAATGCAGCCGTCTAACGGAGGAGAATCGTATGTACGATTCTCCATGGCGATAGAAACGGGACGCAAGGATCAGGACGGAAATCGTATTGCCCAATTTATCAACATATCTGTTTTTGGAAAACAGGGTGATGTTATTCAGCAATATTTTCAAAAAGGTAACCGCATTGTCTGCCATGTGCGAAACATTGAAGCAAGAGCGTATGAGAACCAGTCGGGACGGCCGCGAGCCGCCATGCAGGCGGTTTTGACGGGGATTGAATTTGTAGAAACAAGGGCGGACCAAGAGAAACAGGGAGAGAACGGCGGTCCTTTTGCGCGATTTGGTACACCGCAGACGCAGGCAGCTCCTGCTTACGGTACACCTATGGGATCCACTCCCTCCCCACAAGCGCTTCCGGGCATGCAGACAGAAAATCCGGTGCCTGCCCCTTGGGATATATAAGGGGAGGTATTAACAGATGGAAGAATTTAAGAGAAATCCTCTTCCGAAGCTGGAGTGCGGGATGGCCTACTTGGCTCATCCCTACGCTCCCACGATGAATTCTCTGGCTACAAAGGAATTCAATCTGATGGAGGCGGGAACTTTTGCGTATAACATTATGCTGGATTACCCTAATCTGACGATCCTTTCACCTCTTCATGCGTATTCATTTTTGGAAGGAAAAGAGCTAAAAGAGACGGAAATACTCAAGTACGATTTCAGGCTTCTTTCCCGGTGCGATATGCTGATTCTTTCTGGTAAGTGGCGGAACAGCAACGGCTGTATGGCCGAATACGGTTATGCAAAAGCAAAAGGAATCCGTATTTACGAATACAGAGATGGGCTGTTGTATCCGCTGGAATGAGTGACGGTTACTTGAAAGGGGTGATGCCATGGCACGGCCGCTCAAACAAGGGCTTGATTACTTTCCCTTGGATGTCGGCTTTTTACAGGATATGAAAGTGCGCCGGATAATTAAGTCATGCGGTGCGTCGGCAATTTCAGTACTAATCTGGCTGCTGGGTAGCTGCTATCGAGACGAGGGGTACTACATTTGGTGGACAGAGGATTTGCCTTTCATAGTGGCGGATGAGATTGGCGTCACGGAAGGATGCGTACAAGAAGTTGTTAAAAGAGCCTTACAGGTCGGTTTCTTTGATGCAGGCATGAAGGAAAAACATGGAATTCTGACTTCTGCGGGAATCCAAAAAAGATTTTTGGAGGTAACTTCTCGAAGAAAAGCAGCGTTTCTCCGTAGGGATTTTGCGCTCATTTCCGTTAATGTCGACAATAATTCAATTAATGTATGCAATAACTCGATTAATGTATACAGTAATGAACAAAGTAAAGTAAAGAAAAGAAAAGGAAAGGAAAGTAAAGAAAAGGAAGAAGAAAAGAACGTTCTTTCTTCTCAAGATGAAATCATTCAATCTTATCTTTCATCCAATCCTGAACTGGAGAAATCAATCAAAAGGTGGATGGATATGAGAGAAGAGAAGAAAGCTTCTGTATCACCGACGGCTCTTAAAAAGAATTTGACACAACTCAAAAAATTATCAAACGGAAATATAGAGGACGCCATTCTCATTGTAGAGCAGTCAATTGAAAATCAATGGCTCGGGTTCTGGCCGCTCAAAAGACCGAAGCAGAAAAAAGCGGGAGGAAGCTACGGACATATTGCTTCTCCGGAAGAGTGGAAAGGTATCAAAGACGGGTGGTGACAATGGAACGAATCGGACAGGATATGGATGCTCTCCAGAAAAAAATGGAGACATTTATCAAAAACAATGGCCGCTTAAATGAGCAAAACGAAAAGACGGAAGCAGAAGGAGCGGCAGAAGAAAGAAAAAAATGGACGAATAGGCTGTATAAAGCCGGGATAGGCAGGCGGTACCATGCCTGCACGTTTCAGAACATTGAAAGAAAAGGATTACCGGATTCCAAACTGCTGAAAAACCACTATGCCATCGCGAAAGATTACGCTAAGAATTTCAAGGCACATAAGGCAAAAGGGCAAGGGCTTATATTCGCCGGACCGGTAGGACGCATGAAGACAACAATGGCAGTGGCCATTGCGCAGGAGATTATGAAAGATTATAACCGGGCGTATTTCATCACGATGTCGGAATTGATGGACAGCCTTCTGCAGAATAATCTTTCACAAGAAGTTCGAACGCGCACAAAAGAAACGGACTTACTGATTCTTGATGACATGGGAGCGGAGTATCAAAATGACTGGGTACTGAACGCGGTCGATGCAATTATATCTAAACGGTACAACGAACTCCTGCCGGTAATTATTACGACAAATAAGACGCCGGAAGAAATGAATCAGAGGTACATGGCACGGATTTTTGACAGGCTAAAGCATGCGAACAGGTTACTTATAGAAGCAGGAGAAAGCTTGCGGAAAAATGAGGTTTGAGAAAGGAGCAACAAATGGGAAATAATCGATTTATGGTCGTATCGGAAAAAAGGGGAATTATCGCAATGAATCCGTCGTATGTTGAGCAGAAAGGGAAAAGCCTTATCATCTACATGCCGGGGACGTATAAACAGCTCGATCTGGAATATAAAACAGAAGAAAACGCAAGGATTGCTTTTGTTGAAATAGAGAGCGCTTATGAATCAGGGAGAATAGACGTTTATATCTGAAAAGGAGAATGACATGATAAATATGAACAATTGTCAGATTTGCGGAAACCTTGTCCGCGATCCGGAAATTAAAACGACATCATCCGGGAAAGCGGTAGCAACGATGACGGTAGCGGTTAATCGGTATTTTGTAAATCCGAACGGAGATAAGCAGGAATTTACGGATTATGTACGAGTAAAAGCGTGGCCGCCGTGGGCAGAAGCCATCGGAAACCAGCTGCAGAAAGGGATGCCGGTGTTTGTAGAGGGGCGGTACAGCAGCTACTCTTACGGCAAGGACGGCGATAAAAAATACATGACGGAGATTGTCGCTGAATTTGTCGCCTGCCCGCTCAATATCAAGAAAGCGCAGGGAACAGGCGATTTTGAACAGTTCGGAACAGCTCGAAGTGAACTGCCACCACAGATGGAAAATGATGATTTGCCGTTCTGAGGTGGTGGGATGGAATTTATCGTTGAAGGAGAGCCTCAAGGAAAAGCAAGGCCGCGGTTCAGCAGACGGAGCGGCACAGTTTATACACCTAGTAAGACGGCAAAGTACGAAAAGCAAATCAGGAAGGCCTTTCTTGCTGTCGGTGGGAAAATGATTCCTTCGGATTGCTACGTTTCCGTGGTGATCAATGCCTATTTCTCGATTCCAAAATCCTACATGAAAGGAAAGCGGCTGGCGTGTAAACATAACATTAACAGACCGGCAAAGAAACCAGATGTGGATAATATTTTGAAAGCGGTCTTAGATGCACTAAACGGGATGGCCTATAAAGATGATAAGCAGGTCATTGAAGTGACGTGTGGGAAATGGTATTCACAGAGCAGTGGCTTTTTAAAGATAAGTGTAGAAGAAGTGAAAGTTTGATGTTCACGGAGGTAGTAACATGATGTTTATTTTTGGGGCGATGTTTGGGGCGTGCGTAGGATTACTGTTTTGTTCGTTATGTGTTGCCGGAAAGGAGCGATAAATAATGGCCGAAGGAATGAAACCGAGTGTTTTTTATAACTCGGATCCGACGTACGAAAAGGCAGCAACAAAAATCAAGAAGGAATCACAAAAAACGGAAGCGGAGGTCAAAAACTTTTTCGAGGAAATACGGAAATGTCGGCATATAATTGATTCGCTGAATCAATGTAAGATACAGTACGAAATGGATATGATCTCTTTGAAGGCTACTCGTTATGACAAAGACCGGGTATCCGGCGGGAGAACATCTGATTTATCCGACATGGTTATCGCTTTTGAAGAAAAGATGAAGACATTTGAAGAGCTCCGGATTTCCGAACTGAATAAATACGGTGATATGCGAACAAAGGGTTTCAAGTTGATTTCGTTACTCTCTGAAAAAGACGGAATTTTTAAATCTATATTGATTGACCGGTATTTCTTGTGTCAGCCATGGGGAATAATCGCTAATTCACATCATTTCGCATATAAGTATTGTGTAGATTTGGGGAGTTTGGGAATCCGGAAAATTGCAGAAAAAATAAACATCAGGAACAATCAGGAATTTTAAAGTAGTATAATGATAGTGTAAAAGTTCAGGAATTCATCCCTGAAATAAGAAAAGCACGTATTTGGACATGGGTACGTGCTTTTCCGTCTTGAAATGGTTATAATAATATATAGCGTTTATGTGTTCATAAGATGGGGAGGGATGTTTTTGCGGTGGAAGGCGAAAAAACATCATACTCGTTTACATATAATAAAAAAGAATTTTTTAAGATTAAGTGTTAAAATAAGTCATAAAAAACGAGTATTGAAAAGAAAGGCAAAAATAGAAATTAAAGTTCCTTGGATTTTTTCTCTATCGGAGTCAGAGCATATAGCCAAGACTTTACGTTGTCTTAATGAACTAATAGAAAGTGTAAAGCGTAAAAACCAAGAAATAAGAGTAAATTCTGCTGATGTTAAAACTGTAGACCCAGCAGCACTCATGTATTTAGTAGCTATACTGGAAGATGCAAAAGAACAAAAGGTTATTGTTAGAGGAAATTATCCTAAAGACAATGATACAAAAAAATTATTTATAAGATATGGATTTCATAATTTTGTAAGAAGTAATAATGGCAATAAAAAGATTTATATTCAAGACGTAGATATGTTACAAATAACAGAAGGTCGAGAGATATCTCCTGAAAACGGTAAGAAGATTTGCGAGTTTGCAGAAAAACATAATTGTTTTTTGGGGGAAAAGAAGTCATCGAAAGCGAACCTTTATACGACATTAATTGAGATGATGGGAAATGTTCGTCAACATGCATATAAAAAAACGGGAAGATGGCTAACTGCGTGTGAATTTAAAAGTGATGGGCTTGAATTTCTTTTTTTTGATAGGGGCCAAGGGATACCTACAACAGTACAAAATAATTGGTCGGATTTTGTAAGGAAAATTAACAGAAAAGAAGAATCATATATTTTGAAGAGTGCCTTAGAAGGGGGATTTAGAACACAGACGAAAGAAAAAAATCGTGGGAAAGGATTGCCACAAATTTATGAATTTTTGAAATCCTCAATTATAGATAAAGCAGTTTTATTTTCAGGGCATGGATATTGTGAAATAGAAAATGATAGCATCAATATAAATCGAGATTTTAAAGAAAAGTTACATGGTACACTGTATAGATGGAAAATAAAAGGAGTAAAAGCCAATGAAAAACATAGAGATATCAGTAGCTAAAGATTTTTCTCCTGCGCCAGGCGGACGGTTTAAGTCTCAAGGGGATCATTCAGGAGAAGAATTCCGAGATGATATACTTCGCCCTAAATTAGATATCGCTATAAGAGAAAACATAACACTTATTTGTAATTTAGATGGCTGTTTGGGGTATCCATCATCATTTTTAGATGAAAGCTTTGGTCAACTTGGTCGGGAAATGAAAAAGAAGGGGATTGATATTTTAAAATATATGACTTTTATAAGTAAAGACGAACCATCTTTGGTTGAAAATATCCAACATTATATTCGTGATAATTAAAAGAAAGTTGTTTTTCATGATTTGGATTAATGGATTAATTATTATTCTAGGTATACTCTGGATAATATATTCGAATTATAGTTCGAATGATAATTATTTCTATGCATCGTTTGCTGATATTATTTCTACGGTTGTGGTTCTTATCGTAGGAGTTACATATACAAAATCCCAAGATAAGAGAAACTATAAAAGGACATTAGTAGAGAAGTTTATCTCTGATATCTTAGATATTTTAGAAAAAGAGAATTTAGATTGTATAGAATCTATTGATAAATATAACCATGTAAAGATATTACAGCGGGCGATTAGGAACAAAATAGATCTTTTGCGTTTACATCAAAAGGTGTTTAATTATGAAGAAGAGTTAACTTATTGTATGGAAAATTTTTCTGAGTATTGGGACACTATAAGCGAAAATAATAATAATATAGATGTTTTAATTAAAAAACGTCCATTTTTGAAAAGCAAAATAGAAAATATTTCTTTTAAGTTAAATTATATACACAACAAATTAGCTGAATAAAAGCACTCTTGGGAGCACTCTTAACGGGTGCTTTTATATTGCCGGCGAGGGCGTGGGTCCTTCCAAAGCTTTATACAGGTTGAGGTGCTCCGACAGCCCGAAAACATTTTAGCTGCAAATTTTTATTCGTCCTTGTTAGTAAAGACAAAGTGGATGGGAGGTGATAATTTGAAAGTTTCCAAGAATCTAAAACTACTTACGACGACTCAATCAGAAATGGCAAATATTATGGGAGTATCGCAGCAAAGAGTATCTCAGCTCATATCAGAAAATGTAATTTTGCGGGATAAAAATAATTCCGTTTTGGTCATCGAAAGCCTAAAGAATTATTACAAGTTAAAAGCCAATGCAGAAAACTCCGATGATATAGATTTCCAAAAAGAAAGAGCACTGCATGAAAAGACGAAAAGAGAAATTGCAGAGCTGAAACTGGCGAAAATGCAAAGAAGTGCTTATGCTGCGCGGACTGTTGAACTGGTTCTGACAGAAATGCTTTCAAATTTACGCACCCAGCTTCTGGGGCTGCCGTCAAAGTTAGCGCCTATACTTGAAGATCTGAAAAAAGAGAAAATATATGGGATCCTTTCTAAAGAAATTGAAGAAAAACTGCTTGAATTATCCGAGTATGATCCTGAAATGTTTGCTGCCGACGAAATAGATGAAGGTGAAGACGATGAAGACAGCTCGTGAACTCTGGCAGTATATATCAAAAAACGGTTTAAAACCGCTGCCAAAGACGTCCGTTTCTCAATGGGCGGATAATCACCGAATGCTATCATCTGGCATTTCCGCAGAGCCGGGAAAATGGAAAACATCACGAGCGCCGTATCAAAAAGACATTATGAACGCTTTTACAGAACCGGGTATACACAGAGTAGTTGTAAAATCATCGTCACAAATTGGCAAATCTGACATGATGAACAACGTCATCGGAAGATTCGCTCATTTGGACCCGTGCGCTATCATGATGATCCAGCCTACCATTGATATGGCGCAGGATTATTCCAAGACGCGTATTGCGCCGATGATCAGGGATACAAAAGTGCTGAATAATCTCTTCTATGACGTGAAGTCCCGGGACGCTAACAATACAATTCTTTCCAAGGTATTTCCAGGCGGGCGTCTCATTATGTGCGGGGCAAACAGTCCGGCGGGGCTGGCATCTCGCCCGATACGAATCCTGCTTGCGGATGAAGTAGACCGATTTCCGGATTCGGCGGGAACTGAAGGAGATCCTGTGGATCTGGCAGCTAAGCGTATGACAACGTTCTGGAACTCCTGCATGGGATTGTTTTCGACGCCTACGAACGAGGGGACGTCCCGGATTGATGAGGAATACCTCGCGGGCACACAGGAGGAATGGCAGCATAAATGCCCCAATTGCGGAGAGTATCACCTACTGCGGCATATAGACATGACCGTGGATTATAAAGAAATCAAAACACCAAGTGGTAAGAAAACGGTTATCGTTAATGATGTGAAATGGAGATGTCCGCATTGCGGGTTTTCTTTTTCTGAAAAGGAAATGAAACAGACCCCACAGAAATATATCAGCCGGAATGCAGACGCGTTGAAAAACGGCATACGTTCTTTTTTTGTGAATGGTTTTACGTCTCCATGGATGACATGGACAAGGATTATGCGGGAATGGCTTGAAGCAAAAGGAGACCCCGAACGGGAAAAGGTAATTATGAATACTGTCTTCGGGGAATCCTACAAGCAGAAAGGAGCTTTTGAAGATGAACAGATATTTTTACGGCGCAGAGAATCTTATGGCGCCGAGCTGCCCAATGGAGTATTACTTTTAACAGCAGCGATCGATACGCAGGATAACCGACTTGAATATGAAGTAGTCGGATGGGGCAAGGAAGAAGAATGCTGGGGAATCCGTAAAGGGATTGTATTAGGTGCGCCTAACCAAGCCCGGACATGGAAAGAAATAGATAGCATTTTAGACAAAACTTATCATTTTGCCGACGGAAAAGGACTGAAAGTAGTTAGAACATTTATTGATTCCGGCGGGCATTATACGTCTGACGTCTATAATTACTGTCAAAAGAATTTTCACAAACAGCGATTTGCAATCAAGGGCCGCGGCGGTCCCGGTATTCCTTTGATTTATAAAATTGCCAAGGCAAATAACGCTAAGGCACCACTGATACTCTTAGGGGTCGATGACGGTAAGCAGCAGATTATGGACAGATTATCTATAGATAGTCCGGGACCTCTGTATTTCCATTTCCCGCAGGATGAAGGGATAAAAGAATTATCTAACCGAGGCTATGACGATCTGTATTTCAAGGGCATTATCTCAGAGCATAAAAAGGTCTACAAAAGAAACGGTGTACTCCGGGAAGTCTGGGAAACGACCAAGAATGTCCGGAACGAACCGCTGGATCTTAGAAATTACAACCTTGCATGTATGAAATCTTTGAAGCCCGACTGGGATAAACTGGAGATGTTAGTCAACGGAATGTCAGAAACCGAGATCAAAAGATCGGTGGCAAAACCGCAAAAGAAAAAGGCAGTATATAGAGCTAAAAGACAGGTAAATATTTGGTGAAAGTACTCGGAAGGGTACTTTTTATATTGGATAGAAATATTTTTAAATTACCTCTTGACTTTTTGTGGCACGATATATAAAATATAATTGTGGCACAGAAAGTGAGGTGATGATATGAGCGCCGCAATAATAGGACGACCAAAATCTAAGAACCCCAAAACAATAGAGGTTAAAGCTCGCATCGATAAAGAATTAAATGATAAACTTGTGAAATATTGCGAGGAAAATAAATTAACTCGTACCGATGTTGTAAGACGGGGGATAGAAATGGTCATAAAAAAATAGAACATCGTGCTCCGTGGAAAGATTACGATGCTCTATTTTTGGTTAGGAAGTTACCTTCCGTGAAATATTATATCATGGTGGGAACTTCTCTTTCAAACGAGAGGAGTTTTATTATGAACGAAATTATTCAAAAAATGAACCGGCTGACTATTGACAGCCGCGAAGTGGCAAGAATGGTGGAGAAAAGGCATGCGGATTTATTGAGAGATTTGAACATTTTTAGTAACTATCTCTCCGATTCAATTGAACGCAAAATTGCGTTGAATGAATTTTGGCAGGAATCATCGTATAAGGACAAGATTGGTAGAAAATTGACATGCTACCTAATCACGAAGAAAGGATGTGAATTTATTGCCCATAAAATGACAGGAAAGAAAGGGGCAATTTTCACGGCAACTTACATCAATCGTTTCCATGCTATGGAAGAAGCCCTAAAGCACCCAAAGCCCAAACAGAGATGGTTGCCGCCGCAGATTCTCCGGTGCAAGTATTTCAATAGCGTCCCCTGTATGACACTGGCAGATTTGGAATTTGTGGCAGGATTTGATCATGCCACGGCTCTATGGTCGCTCAAGCGGTATTACATACCCTATATTATGCTGACTAAGGAGACACTCCGCCAGTATCGGTATGAAAATAATCTACATACCTGCAACAGCCGCCTGATTATCTTGACCCAGGCATCCGTGGTGTCCTTGCTTAAAAAGACAGGACGGTATACGGCGGAAATTATTGAAAGGGTAAAACAGTATTTCTATTCAGCGGCAGAGCCTATCAGAGAAAAGCGGAAAGTAGTTCCAGAACTGGCTATTCGTCAGCTGTATATTTTAAGAAACACATTGCCGTATATGACGAATAAGGAAGAAAGGAATTTGGCGGCCAAGTATATCGTGGATAGGCTGATGGAAATAGACTTACTCAGGCCGTCCGATTATCCGGGTGAGAATCTCTATGATACGGACATTAATTCCGTTGTGGGATGGAATGTAGACGCCCGTATTCAGAATGCCCACTATATGTTGGATAAAGGTATGCAGGTGACGAGACAGGGGTTGTTTGATTTTCAAGATCAGCTATTGGCAGAAGCCAGAGCAAGCATAAAATAGTTTTTTAATAAAAGCACTCGAAAGGGTGCTTTTTGATTGGAGAAATGGAATGAGCAGACTACAAAACGAACGCCTGAAATTGTATTTAGAAGCTGAAAAGGCGGTTTTAAGCGGGCAGTCTTATACAATCGGTAATCGAACGCTGACAAGAGCCAATCTGGCAACTATACGAAAGGCCATTGATGATTTACTGGCGGATGGCGCGACTTTAGACGAGGACGAACGCGTATCAGCGGGGTCAAGAAAAAGAGTTGTCTTTTTCGGATAAGGAGGATATTTGATGCACGAAAAAAGAACACAAAAAAACAGGATTAGAGCACCTACATTGCGCAAATCAGTCCGGTTCAGGAATACAGGATATTCTGAGGGCGGGGCCAGTCGTACAAGTAATATTCTCAAGGCATGGAATCCTGAGAGGTCCAGCGCAAAGGCAGATATCGATGCAAATCTACGATCTCTCAGAGGTCGTTCTGCCGATCAGGTCATTAATACCCCAGTGGGTGCAGCAGCTATTAACAGCTCCGTTGTTCATGCGGTAGGAGATGGCTTACGGTTATTTCCCAGAATCCCATATAAATTCTTAGGATTAGATGCGAAAGCGGGCAGAGAATGGGCAAGAAAGACCTCACGCGAGTTTGATCTGTGGGCGGCGTCTAAGAATTGTGATCTCTACCGGAGAAATAATTTTTACGACCTGCAATTCATCGCCTACTCGACATATCTGACGGATGGAGATTCTTTTTCGCTTTTCCGGCGGAAAAATCCGACGTTTGACATGCCGTATTCATTAAGGATCCAGTTATTGGAAGCCAATCGGGTTTCCAATCCTATCAATCAGGGCTATGTGTCGGCTACCAGTGCCTATGCAGTGGAAATGAAAGCGCCTAATGGCAACCGGATTGTAAATGGCGTTGAGATTGCTGCCGACGGGGAAATCGTCGCCTTTTGGATAAGCAACAAGGTTCCTAACGATCCGACGGATTTCAGGATAGCAGAATGGGTTCGTGTGGAGGCATTCGGGAAACGAACAGGAGTGCCCAATATTCTGCAGATCTGTCATGATACTAGGGCGGAACAGTACAGAGGTGTACCTTATCTGGCGCCGGTACTGGAGACGTTGAAACAGGTATCAAGATATACAACGGCAGAATTGACGTCGGCCATCATCAAGTCCTTTTTTGCCTTATTTTTTACCAGCCAGGCGGGAAGCTCCGACTTGGATAATATCTTGGGGACACATGATAAAGATGACCCGATGGCGCCGGTTGTGGATGTAAGCGAATACGGGCTTGCGCCGGGAACAATGAACGCCCTGCCGAGAGGAGTGGACGTCAAATCCATTGATGCGTCAAACAGTCAAAGTACATTTGAACCGTTTGTGACGCAGCTCATTAAACAAATAGCAGCGGCTATAGGGCAACCGTATGAAGTACTGCTGAAATCATTTACATCTTCATATTCGGCCTCAAGGGCGGCATTGCTGCAGGCTTGGGAAGAATATAAGCTGCGGCGTAAATGGTTTGCTAGCGATTTCTGCCAGCCCGTATACGAAGTATGGCTTGCGGAAGCTGTCGCCATCGGGCGTATTGAAGCACCGGGCTTTTTTGATGATCCGCTAATTCGAAAGTCATGGTGTACAGCTGACTGGTTCGGACCGACAATGAGCATCCTTGACCCCGTCAAAGATATTAACGGGAGTGCACTCCGTACTACATATGGTCTAAGTACCCGGGAGCGGGAAGCTGCAGAGATGACGGGTACGGATTTGGAAGAAAACCTGGAACAGCTTGCCTACGAAAAGCAGCTGATTAATGGTTACGGCTTAAATATGGGTGATCCTCAAGTATTAGCCGGGAAAGGCGGTGAGAAAGAAGATGAGTAAAAAGAAATTCTGGGAAATAAAAAATAAAGCTACAGACGAAAAAGCCGAGCTGTTGCTTTATGGTGAGATTTCCGATGCAACATGGTGGGGAGATGAAGTTACGCCCAGGCAGTTTGCCGATGATTTGAGTACATGTAACGGTAAAGATCTTGTAGTCCGTATTAACAGTCCGGGCGGAGATGTTTTTGCCGCGCAGGCCATCTACAATCTGCTGAAGTCGTATGCCGGAGACGTGACAGTACACATTGACGGAATTTGCGCCAGCGCAGCTACGGTTGTAGCCTGTGCAGGAAACAGGGTCATCATGCCGGATAATGCTCTGTATATGATCCACAATCCTCATGCAGTACTGATCGACGCCTACGATGCCGTGGGGCTGTCTAAGCTGGAAAGCGAGCTGCACGCCGTGAAAAAGACAATTACGAACGTCTATCAGAAAAAATGCGGAGACGCGATGTCTGCTGAGGATATCAGCCGGGCAATGGACGAAGAAACGTGGATGGGGGCGGATGAAGCTTTGACATTCGGGTTTATCGATGAAATTGATAACAATTTTGCGATTAAAACGAATATGAAGAGCGACACGCTGATCGTTAATTCTGTTGTGTTGCCGACAAAAGGCAGAAATATGGATAAAATCACCAGTATTATTGACAAAAAGAAGGGAGAAAACATGAAAGATAATGAAATGATTTCAAAAATCAAGGCAGTTTTAGGGATAAAAGAATCCGAAGATCCTAAAGTCGCGGCGGAAAGGCAGCGCATTGCGGCCTTGGATGCCTTGAGGACTGAGGATAAGAATCCTTATGTAGAAGCAATTATAGACACCTGCAAGAAAACAGAAGGGGTAGAAGTTAAAACGGTTAAACCTATTATCGACTCCATCCTTGCTGTAAAAGTGGAAAATAAGCCTGATGAGAAAATCGAGGCAATTATGAAGATCATCCAAGACAATGTGGATTCCGGTGCCAATGGTGTAAAACCTACGCCGCAGCATAATCCGGAAGATAATGAGCATCAGAAATTAGAGGCTGATATCAGTGATATTGTGAATCGGGCAAACAAGATAAGGGGGAATAAATAATGGCTCTGTATGAAAAAGTGACGTTAGACAGCAATGGTCTCATTGGAGGCCCGGAAATTGCGCTGCTTACAAAAAATGTAGAATTGACTGCAGCTAAAGAAATGAAAAGAGGGACACTCTTAACAACTACATCCGGGAAAGTAGCGGCTACTGCTAAAGCAGGTGTAGCGGATTGCATCTTAGCAGAAGACACCGACAGTAAGGCAAAAGTAGCAACTGTTTACATCTCCGGCCGGTTCAATCGTGAAAAACTGATTGTTGCTGCAGGAGATACCGTGGATGCACACGAAGAGGAACTTCGCGACAAAAATATTTATTTGACTAAACTGAAATAAGGAGGATATCTATAATGGCTATTAATTACAAAGACACAGTCGCATTGATTGAAGCGGTAGAACGAATGAATCCGCCGGCATCTTTCCTGTTGGATACATTCTTCCCGCGTATTCCGAACACGTCCGTCACGGCAGTGATCGAGGTGCAGTACCGGAAAGGTGCACGACGCCTGGCCCCGTTTGTGACTCGTGGAACAAAAGGCATTAACATGAAACGGGATACTGTCGAATCGCAGTTTTATAAAGCACCGATGATGGGACCGCGCAGAGTGCTTGATCCGGATGTCATCAATGAACGCGGATTTGGAGAGGGTATATATTCATCCAAAACTCCGGAAGAACGAGCCGCTGACGCACAGGCCTATGACTTGATCGATCTGCAGAATATGATCATCAACAGAAAGAATAAAATGGCTGCGGATATTCTTACCACCGGTAAATGCGAAATTAGAGGATTTGCCGATGATGGGAAAACAGAACTGCTGGATACCATCGATTATGGATTTGACCAGAAACTGACACCGTCTAAGACCTGGGATCAGGCAGGAGCTACCATTTATGCCGACATTAAAAATATGTCGGAAGAAATCCAGCAGAATGCAGGCATTGTACCGACAGTTATGGTTATCGGAAAGAACGTATTCAACTATATGCTGGGCAACGATGAAATTATGAAATGGCTGGCTGTTCCGTCCAGAGATAATTTAGGGATGTTCTCTTTCGCGCCGAAAATCGTTTCTCCGCAGGTGACACGCGTAGGGATTATCCAGGCACTGAACATGGAAGTATATACATACGGAGAAACCTACCTGGATGACGATGAAAATCCGAAGCCGTTCATCGGTGAAAATGATGCCATCATTGCTATTCCGGGAAGGGGTAGGCAGCTGCACGGAGCAGTAACGCTCGTCAATGAAGCGGAAACAGGCTACAACACATATGCAGTTTCTTATGTGCCGTACTATGATGGGAATAAAGAATCACAGACCGTGGCGCTCTCTATGTATTCCCGCTGCGTACTGGCACCGGAATCTGTCAATGACTGGGCGGTCATTAAAGCCAAAGGCTAATAGGAGGTACGTTATGTATATTCTCGTGAAAAAAGGGATGTTGTCCGCTTATGGTGAGATCTTCCGAAAGGGTGATGTGCTGGAACTGGAAGATGAAGTAGCTGAGAGGCTGCTGGAATCTGAAGATTTTGAAGCGTGCGAGGAACCTGTCGTCATAGAACCGGAGGATGATACAGAATCGGAGGACGATACGGAACCGGAGGACGATACGGAAAATATAGATGAAGAAAAACAGATAACAAAATCGACCGCGAAAAAGACAGCGACAAAGAAGACATCTTCCAAGCGGACACAGAAGAGCACTGTCAAGAAAGACGCGGAGCTTCCGAGTGTGGATTTCGAAGCGGCTGTAAAAAAATGAGTTCTTTCAAGGACTATATAGCCGCAGATAACAAAAATGTATTTTTGAATGAACAGGAATTTGCTGAAAAGCATAACCTGAACGGATCAGAGTGTGTCGCTGTTGTACAAGAGGTTGTCATTAATGATGATCTAACTACTGAGACCGCAGCCGCTGCCAAATATACAGATGCTATGTATGGCAGCGGCTGTATCATCAATGTCAGGAAATCCGATTTGCCGTATATTCCGGAAACGGGGGATACGTTCCGGTTGGACGGAAAATACGGTCAAGTGGCACTCTGCAAAGACGATGAAGGTATATTGACAATCACGTGGGCGGTGAATGAAACATGATTGATATTGACGTGCGGTGCAAAGGTGCTGCACTGGTTATCCGGACAATGAATGAAACTCCGAAAAACATTCAAAAGGCGATTAGCATGAGCGTCAATAAAATCGCGCTTTCGGCCCGCACGCAAATGGCAAGAGAAGCGGCTAGAGAGTATTTTATCGGGGTCGGAAAAGCCAGGAAAACGATCAGCATAACAAAGAAAGCAGCGATAAATAGCTTAAAGGCACAGATCACAAGTGTGGGAAATCCCAATTCTCTGGCGCATTTTAAAATATCGCCCAAGAAAGTACAGCATAAAGGCCGTAAAAATAAAAAGATCCGCGTGCAGGTAAAACGTTCAGGTGGTGGGGCAACATTAGATAGAGCATTTGTCATGGCAATTGGTAAAGGCGACAGTGTTGGCGTATTTGAAAGAAAGAAAGAAACAAGATACCCCATCCGAAAATTATTCGGACCATCTGTGCCGTCTATGCTGAAAAATGAAGAAATCCAACGTGAATTGGAAAAATCAACGGCAGAGAAGCTTAATAGGGAACTGAACCGACAACTTGCCCGCATTGTAGGGAAATAAGGAGGGAATGTTATGACGCCTGTCATGCTGACAAATGCTATCAAAGAATTACTGGATGAAAAGCTGGTGGACTACACTTATACGGATTCTGCCGGGGATACAAGGGTAATTAAAATCTATACCTATTACTTGGACGATAAACGCCCAGGGAGTGGAGACGTAGCCCCGTATATCGTGGTACGCTCGGTGTCGGGAGAGGATGGTGTAGATAACAGCACGGCCAAATGTATTATTGTGGCATGTGTACGCGATGAATCACCGGAATCCGGTTATCTTGGGGTAGTCAATCTGATAGAGCGCATTCGGCAGATTTTGCTGACAACGGGTACCGTTGGTAAGAAGTTCCCGCTGAAAAAACCGCTGAAATGGGGCATTGATAATGATCCTAACCGGCCATACTACAGCGGGTATATCGAAGTAGATTATTATGTAGGGCACCTGGATGATTTCCGGGAGATGCCCTTTTTGTATGAGTAAGGAGGTCTATATGGCAACTTCAAAATCAACAAAAACAGAGGATTCCGTGAAAAAAACAGAAGGGCCCCTGTCTTATGTGGGGCCAAATATTCCCAAGCTGGGGCTTACGCAGTATCAAGTGTATATCGGAGGAGTCCCCGTATTCCCGGATATTGTGCAGGAAGAGCAGAAGATCCGGCTAAGCCGGCTGTTTGTTTCTGTGTCAAAGTTGAGTGATGTAATGTCTACCATTGAAACCAGGGGTACAGTATATAACAAGTTTTATAATGACGGATTATCCGTCAGAAGGGAGCTTAACTGATGAGTTATTATCACGGTATTAAAACCTTTGAACGGGCTACAGCGATAAAGCCGGCAGTGAATACAGAGGGATGTCTGCCGGTCATTGTCGGTACCGCGCCGATTAACTTAGCAACGGATCCAGCAGAGCCGAATACGCCGGTACTCTGCCGTCAGATGGCAGAAGCAGTAGCAGCATTCGGGTATAAACCGGACTTTGACAAATATAATATTGCAGAAGCAATTTATACATTTTTCTCTCTATACGGGGTGTCTCCGGTAATATTTATTAACGTACTGGATAAAACGAAACACAAAACATCTGTATCAGGAGCACAGATCACAGTTACAGACCATATGGCCATCATCAAAGAAGATGTACTGTTAGATACACTGACCGTCAAATCAGCTGATGCATCTGTCAAATTACAGGTAGATACGGACTACACGGCAGCCTTTGACGATAATGGAACAGTGATCATCACACTAGTTGCTAACAGCAGCCATTACGGCGATACGTCTATCACTGTTGCCTATGACAAAATCGATCCGTCAAAAGTGACTACGGCAGATATTATCGGAGGTATTGATTCTGCCACCGGAAAGGAAAAAGGCCTGGAAGTCATCAATACCATCTTTACCAAGCTGGGAGTTGCTCCCGGTATGATCGGCGCTCCGGGATATAGCGACAATTCAGAAGTGGCGGCGGTTCTTGCATCCAAAGCAGCCAGTGTTTCGGGATTGTTTAAAGCGGTTTCCATCATTGACGGCAGTACCACAGTTGCCAAGAAATATACCGACGTATATGCCTGGAAAAACAAAGCCAACGTTACCAGTAAATATCAGGTGGTCTGCTGGCCGATGGCAACTATGGGAACAAAAAAGCTGCATCTGTCTACAATTTTCATGGCTACTCAGGCACTCTTGACATATGAAAATGATGATATCCCCTATAAGTCCCCGTCCAATAAGACTGCGCAGATTGATGGACTGTGCCTGTCTGATGGAACTCCGGTAGAATTGGGGTTGTCATCTGCCAATTACTTAAATGGGAACGGCATTGTTACGGCCATCAATTTGTTTGGGGGATGGAAACTTTGGGGCAACAATACAGCTTGCTATCCGACGAATACGGATCCGAAAGACAGATTCTTCTGCGTGCGGGCTATGTTTAACTGGGATCAGCAGACATTTATCCGAACTTACTGGACTGATGTAGACCAGCCGATGATGAAACGGTATATCCAGTCCATCGTAGATTCAGAAAACATCCGCATGAATGGATTGGTATCCGCCGGCGTTATTCTGGCAGGATCCTGTGAGTATCGGGAAGCAGATAATCCGGCGACCTCAATTGTAGATGGTATTTCCAATATCCATAAGACTTTTATTCCACCGGTCCCGAACCGTGAGATTGATGTAGTCTATGAATTTGATTCTGAGCAGTATGCAGCTCTAATGATGGCGTGAAGGAGGTAACAGATTATGACAGAATTACCCAGCCTACTTGTAAATTTCCGGGTATATGACGGAGACAGCAATGATATGATTGGCGTCGCCGACGTGGAATTGCCAAAGCTGGAGGCTATGACAGAAACATTGAAAGGTGCCGGAGTATCCGGTGAAATTGATATGCCTGTACTTGGGCATTACGCCAGTATGGAAACAAAACTGAATTTCAGAACCGTGGATAAAAATTCCCTTAAAATCAGTGCGACCAAAAGCCAGAAATTAGAAATCCGCGGTGCACAGGAAGTATACAACAAGGCTACCGGAGAAGTGGTGGTGGTACCCGTCAAACTGGTTGTCAAAGGAATGCCGAAATCTACAGAACTGGGCAAATTTGAGATGGGTTCCGGTACAGACAGTTCTCTGACACTGGAAACGATGTACCTGAAGCTCAGCATCGACGGGAAGATAAAGGCGGAAATTGACAAGCTGAACTATATTGCCAATATTGACGGTACTGATTACTTGTCTGATGTACGTACAGCTTTGGGACTGTAATTAAGGCAATAAAAAATCCCCTCCCGTCTGGAAGGGGATTTATACTTTTATCATCATTGGGTATTGTACCAGCCGTATAAGGCGGAGCCAATAAAGACGGATATAGTAACAATAGTTGTGACAGGAAGTGCATAGCCTGCAGGAAGCAGAAGCGCACAGTAGAACGATGTAACCAATGCAGCAAAAGCAGTTGCCAAAAGCAGAATCGGAAGCAAGAAAAAAATCGTAATAAAACATTCTGCTACGGCCGCTATTGCGGTAAAGCAGATAGATAACGAATTGCGTTTTCCCATACAAAACACTTCCTTTCTGTACTATAGTGTTTTTCTTTATTATATCACGAATGGAGGAAATTTAAATGAGTATGAAACCGATTAAATTAGGAAATAAGCTGACCGTAAATGGTAAAGAAGTGACCAGTGTGACTCTGGATTTTTCCAAACTTACGGGCAGGGATTTGATTAAAGCAGAAGCTGAAGTACGTGCAGATGGCGAGGTCACTCCGTTGCTGACATTTTCACTGAAGTACCAGGCGGCTCTTGCTGCGCGAATGATTGGCATTACATATGATGACATCATGGAAATGAATGCTGACGATTTTTCAAAGATCACCAACAGGGTACTCAATTTTTTAACAAAACAGGGCTGACGTTAAAACATCTCCGAAAATGTACAATCCTGTTGGCTAAAGGAACCAGGAGCCCGGTTGAGTTCTATTTACTCATACCGCTTTGGGAATTGGACGAATGGGCGGAAGTACTGCTGGAATTGTATAAAGAAATGGAGAAGAAAGGAGGGAAATAATGGCCGATAATACGTCAGTGCAATTTATTATTGGTGCAACATTGGCGGCAGGCTTCATGGGGGCCTTTAAAGCAGCGGCGTCCGAAACCAGGATGCTGGCAAACGTGGCAGCCAATGCCCATGCCAAAGAAAAAGAATTGGCACAGCAAAGTAGAGATCTTAATCGGATTTGGGAAAAAGGGCAAATTTCTATCGAACATCATAGAGAAGCCCTGGCGCAGTTGGCCGCTCAAATGGATAAGGTAAAAGCCGCACAGGCTGCCGTTGCCAGACAAAAAGAATTAGGTGCTCAATTTGAATCATACGGGCAGAAACGGAATCAGGCTATAGGTAATATCATGAAGGCGGGAGCTGCCGCTTATACCATGAGCATACCCCTGCGAGATGCCGTTGAAATGGAATCCAGCATGTCCGATGTAGCCAAAGTTGTCGATATGACGGACGATGAATTTACCGACATGAAAAACAGCATTGTAGAGATGTCTACCAGGATTCCGATGTCGGCCAAAGGTCTTGCGTCTATTGTCGCTTCTGCAGGTCAGGCTGGCATCGCGAAACCGGAATTGCTGACATTTGCGGAAGATGCCGCTAAAATGGGTGTTGCATTTGACGTAACGGCAGAACAAGCTGGCGATATGATGGCCAAGTGGCGGACTGCCTTTAAGATGGGACAGTTGGATGTGGTGTCTCTTGCGGATAAAATTAATTACCTGAGTAACAATACGGCATCGACAGCATCTCAGATTTCGGAGGTTGTTACCCGTATCGGCCCGTTGGGTGAAGTTGGAGGGATGGCCTCCGGAGAAATAGCTGCCTTAGGGGCATCTATGATTGGGGCAGGTGTGCAAAGCGAAATTGCTGCAACCGGTATTAAGAATCTTATACTGGGGATGACGGCCGGCGCTGGTGCTACGGCTTCACAGGCGGCGGCCTTTGAAGCGTTGGGATTGAATTCTGTCGACATGGCCAAGAAAATGCAGACGGACGCCAAGGGTGCGATCGTTGATGTTCTTGCGGCATTGAAGAGTTTGAGTAAAGATCAGCAGGCCAGCGTACTTTCTGATTTGTTCGGTAAGCAGAGTATCGGCGCTATTGCCCCGCTCCTTTCTAATTTGGAAGGATTGGAACAGAATTTTAACCGTGTCGGCGACTCCAGCCAATATTCCGGTTCGATGTTGAACGAATACGCAGCGCGGGCGAAAACGGCTAAAAATTCCATGGAACTCCTGCAGAATGCGGGAACGGCTGCGTCCATTGCTATGGGTGACGCTATGCTTCCGACACTGAAAGCAATAACCTCTGAATTGCTGCCAACTATACAATCTTTGCACGATTTTATCAAGGAGCATCAGGGAGCTGTTACTACTGCGGCCAAATTTACAGGCGCGATTATATTGGCAATCATTGCAGTTAATGCCTTTGCGGTTGTATTCAATACGGTGATGCAAGTCATTACAGCGGCCAAAATGGCTTACAACGGAGCAAAGATTGCCATCATTGCATATAGAGATAGTCAGATCGCGGCCCGCATGGCAACTGCGAGAAGTGTCATTACCAGCAAGGCAGCAGTAATAGCTACAAAAGCATATACAGTAGCTGTACGTGCGGCACAAGCAGCACAATGGCTGTTTAATGCAGCTTTGGGCGTAATGACGGGGCCTATAGGCCTTGTTATTGCAGGCATTGTTGCTCTGGGGGCTGCTGTTTACTGGTGCTACAACCATTTTGAACAGGTTCAGGCCTTTTGCGCCTCGATGTGGGAAAGCCCTGCGGCTGCTATCATTGCATTTCTTACGGGGCCGATTGGCTGGTTGATATACATCGGAGCTGGGATTATTGCTAACTGGGATACTGTTAAACAGTGGTTTATCACGCTCTGGAATGACCCGGGGAAAGCGATAGAGCAGTTTAAAGATTTTGCGGGCAATAAATTAAATGAATTGTATCAGAAAGCACAAGAAATCTGGAATTCCATTAAAGACGTGTTTAAGGACCCAATTCAAGCCGTAGTGAATTTTGTGAAAGGTGGAGATGGCGATGCGATTAGTACAGCTGGAAATCGTATTCCCGAGAATGCGGCTGGAGGCATTTACGCTCGTGGAGCATTCCTGACTTCTTTTGCAGAACGAAGTCCTGAAGCAGCCATTCCGATTAATGGGACGGTGCGTGCGGCCAGATTATGGACGCAAACAGGCCAGATGATGGGGCTTTTACCGAAATCGGTCGGGAACAATGCTGGCAAAGGAACCAGTGCTATGCTGTCCAGTATCGACCGGCTTGGATCCATTCATCGTATGCCGGAAGGAACAGCCGTTAATCTTTCCTATAACCCGCAAATCACTATCACAGGAAATGCAGATATAGAGAACGTACAGCATATAATGGATAACCAACGGGATAAGCTGAAAGAAATGCTGGAACGAATAGTAAGAGATCGGAGGAGACTGGCTTTTGACTAAACGTGTGTATAAGACGATACAGGGCGACACCTGGGACGGTATTGCCGTTAAAGTCTACGGTGATGAGAAGTATATGAATGAATTGCTTGAAGCAAATCAGACATATAGAGAGATTCTCATTTTTCCGGCCAATGTCAGCCTTTCCCTTCCTAATATACAGACGCAAACTACGACGATTCTGCCACCATGGAAGAAGGTGTAAGGAATGTCTGTACTAAGCTCATTGGTAGGGAATACGGTTACAGGGCAAGCATGCTATGCGCGCAGAGCATATCCTAAAATCATCTATAATAAGGTGGACATTTCGGAGGCTCTTAAGCCGTATCTGAAAAATATGGAGTATACGGATGTACTGACCGGGCAGGCAGATGATCTGCAGCTTACACTGGAAGACCGTGACGGATTATGGCTGGAGGCGTGGTTTCCGGACAAAGGTGCTGCGCTCACTGCTTCTATCCTGACAAAATATTGGACCACTCCGGCAGATGCAGAAAAAGAGCTGCCACTGGGAATGTTTGAAATTGATGAAATTGAGTGCAGTGCGATGCCGTCTGAAGCCAAAATAAAAGCAGTATCTGTGCCCAATAATACGACCTTGCGCGGAGAAGAACGAACTCGTTCCTGGGAAGGATATACCATTCAAAAGATTGCCCAGGATATTGCTAACAATGCAGGAATGCAGCTGAATTTCTCATCTAAAGATAATCCGACGCTGGAACGGGTGGAGCAAACGGAACAGTCTGATTTGGCTTTCCTGGATAAACTATGTCAGGACAATGGTTTATCGCTCAAAGTGACAGATAATCAGATTGTCATTTTTGATATGGCAGATATGGAAGCGGCTGAACCATCGTTGATTTTTGTCCGACCGACAGTGAAAGATTTGGTTGCTTCTGTTAGTATGGACGTTAATTCCCATGGCACGAACAATAAAAATGCATTGAAGCGATTAAAACCAGCTTCTTGGCGCTTTACCTCATCTGTGCGGGACATATACAAGGCCTGCACTGTAGAGCATTCCCAAGGGAAAAAGAAGGAGAAAATAAGTGCGACGTTTACTGATCCGAATAAAACAGAAGGGAAGACGCTGCTTGTGAAAAAAGACGTAAAAAGTGTAGAAGAAGCGGAACGCATGGCCCGTAAAGAACTTCGCGAAAAGAACAAGGATGAAGTGACAGGGAGCCTTACCTGTATGGGAGATACGAATCTTTCTGCAGGGCTTACGGTGACCGTGAAAGGCTTTGGCAAGTTTGATGGAAAATATATCCTCTCTCAGGTAAAACATTCGCTTGGGAGCGGGTATACGTGCTCTGTAGATCTCAGGAGGTGCCTCAATGGCTACTGATGACCGTCAATTATTTTCATCGTTGCGTCGGATCATTCGGATTGGCAATGTCTCCAGTGTGAATCCGGAAGCAATGACTTGTCGCGTCATTTTCCGAGATATGGATAATACCGTCAGTGATGAGCTGCCTTTGCTAAATACCGGGAGCTTATATTGCAAAGAATACTGGCTGCCGGCAGTGAATGAACAAGTTGTTTGCCTGATGATTCCGAACCCCGGTGGAACAGGAAACAGTGAGGGAGTCGTGTTGGGAAGTTTTTTCAATGAGGTAGATACGCCTGTTAAAACCGGAACTGGGATCAGGCGTATTGATTTTGGAGACGGATCTTACATGGAACATGACAGCAACACTGGGAATCTGACCATTCAAGCCACAGGGACGATTACCATAAAGGGCGCCGTAGTAAGAATTAATGAGTAGGAGAAGATGAAATGCCGGCAGCAACACGATTAGGAGATAACAATACCGGGCATGATGCTTGTCCGCCAGTCGCTCTCGCATCAGCCAGCGGTGATGTGTTTATCAATGAAAGAGGGGCGGGGCGCCTGAATGATACGTATGCCAGCCATTCCTGCCCAGCTCACAGTCCGCATGTCGGGCATGTTTCGAGCGGGAGTACCACTGTGTTTATTAACGGTAGGCCGGCCGCGCGGATTGGCGACAGCGTAAGCTGTGGCGGCAGTGTAGCCGAAGGAAGCCCTGATGTGTTTATAGGAGGATAGTATGGCAACGGTAGGAAGCCTGGGCGGCATTACTTTTAATGTGTCAAGCCGAAGAGTATTGACGTTTGATAACTACTCTCGGCAAGGAAACATTAAATCAGCAGAGCATGAAATTATTGCTGAAAAGTCTAATATGGAATTCACCGGGCTGGATCCGGAAGAAATAACGTTTGATATTCAGCTCTTTTCGCAGCTCAATGTAACGCCTGAAAAGAAATTGGAAGTACTTCGAAATATGCGCGATACGGGGAAGGTCGTGAGCTTTATCCTGGGAAACAGACCGGTCAGTCAGAATAAGTGGATGATTACTGGTCTGTTGGAAAAACCGTCTTACTGGAAGCAGCGAGGAAAGATGCACGTTGTCACTGTATCAGTCGCGTTGAAAGAATACCGGGTAGACGCAAACGCTGCAACCGAAACCAATACCAGTACGCCGTGGGGCAATGTTGTGTCCCAGGTATCTGAGGTGAAAGAAAAGGTTAGCGCGTATAAGCAGGAAGCGTTGGATGTGTTGGATCAGGTGGATGATACGGTAGGTGATATCTTGTGATTATTTCAGGCAGTAAAGCAACTGCTATTGATTGGGAGCCAGATTCCCAGATAGCAGAGATTGCACAAAATATTAGAACGCTGCTTTCTACCCACGTGTTCAGTGTTCCGTTGGATCGTAGACTTGGTATTTCGTGGGGTGCAGTAGATGAACCATTGGACGGGTCAACAGAAAGTGTCTTGCGGGAAGAGCTTTTTAATGCGATTCAGGATTACGAACCAAGAGTAATAATCCGCTCTATTGATTTTGAGTATGACACAGATGAGCAGAGGTTAACACCGATTGTTGATGTATCGATAAAAGGAAGTGATGATTCATGAATGTAAGTAATTTACCCGAAGTGGAGTTTGTCAGTGCCGATAAGGAAAAAGTAGTAACGTATTTGATGGATGTGTATACGGCTGTAACCGGACGAACACTGGCAAAAGCTGATCCGGTCAGACTTTTTATCTTAGTCATTGCTTCCGTAGTCATTATGCTGCTGAATAAAATCAACTACACGGGGAAGCAAAACCTGCTGAAATACGCTAAAGGGAAAAACCTGGACAACCTGGTAGCACTGCTTGGAGTGACAAGGACTCCAGGAACAGCAGCCACCTTGACAGAGAAATTCTCTTTGTCTAAAGCGGTATCTTTTAACATTACTGTCCCGCAGGGAACCCGTGTAAGTGACGGCTCGCAAGTCTACTTTGCAACGGACGAAACGCTGGTCATAAAAGTTGGGGAGACTTCCGGGACGGTCAAATGTACCTGTCAAAAAATTGGGATGGCTGGTAATGGGATGCCAGCGGGTACTGTTACGACGATGGTGGATGTAGCCCCGTATATTGCATCTGCCGTAAATACTACAGCGTCAGAAGGCGGAGCAGACGAAGAAGACGATGAAACGCTGCGCACACGTGCAGAGGAGGCTCCGGAATCGTTCAGCACGGCTGGCCCGGCAGGAGCTTATGAATATTTTGCTAAAGCAGCATCATCCTTGATTAACCAGGCAAAAGCAGTTTCACCAGAGCCGGGAAGTGTAGATGTATATATTGTGGAGACGAGAGGAAGTTTGCCGGGGAAAGAATTGCAAAACACGGTTCTTGCTTATCTATCCGACGAGACCAGAAGACCGCTGACAGACAAGGTCGCTGTTAAGGTACCGGAAACAACAAGCTACAACATTAACATGACCTATTACCTGGGGAAAGGCCTTGATACAGAAACAACCCGCAGGAATGTGGAAAATGCAGTGACGAACTATATCGCTTGGCAAGATTCTAAAATGGGGAGGGATATTAACCCGGATAAGCTGATTCAGTTATGTCTGACAGCTGGTGCCAAACGAGTAGAAATAACATCACCAGTCTTTACCAGAATTAAAGATGGCAGCCGTAATGACACGTATGTAATTGGCATCGCGAAAAATGACGGCAGCAATACGGTGAATTATGGAGGGATAGAAGATGAATGATCTGGATGCCTTAGATTTAGCATTACTTCTCCCTTCATCGATTGCTGATGATGAAGAAGTGCAGGCCCTGGCAAAGGTGGTTACGCAAAAACTGCTGAATATTAACGATAGTATCAATACGCTGCTTTTGTGGAAAAACTTATCCAGGTATGATGATACTATCCTTCTGCATTTAGCCTGGGAATTACATACTGATCTGTATGATGAAGAGCTTTCAAAAGAGGTCAGAGAACAGCTAATACGCTCCAGTATCTTGTGGCACATGAAAAAAGGGACTTTGTACAGTGTTGAATCTGCATTACGAATGGTATTCAAAACCGGAAATATAGAAGAATGGTTTGAATATGGCGGTAATCCGTATCGTTTCAAAGTTACCGGTTTGACTGAAGCAGTGTCGGACGAGAGTAAACTAATTCAATTAATTAATCTGATCCAGTTATCGAAAAATCTGCGGAGCTGGTGCGATTCCATCGAATTTGAACGCCAAATAAATGGAACTGTCTTTATCGGTGCGGCAGTTGTAGACGACGAAGAGATCATTATTTCAAGTAGGTTTAAAGATGAATTTAAATTTACAAAAGATATCAGTATCGGAGTAGCAATAATGAGCGATACAGAGGTTGATATAAAAATGTTGATTGCGTAAAAGGAGAAAAAATCATGGCTAATTGGCAAGGTTTCACATTAACAGAAAAAGGGCTCAACTTGCAGGCAAAAATTAACGCAGGTCTGGCAACATTGAATTTCACAAAAATCAGTATTGGCAGTGGTAGTAATAGTAGTAGTAGTCTGACCGATCTGGTCAAACGAGAAAAGGATTTGACGATTGCGTCTTGCACTGTAGACGGATCTATCGTTAAGTTGGTATCTACATTAACTAACACAGGTATAACTAAACCTTTTAAAGAAAGAGAGCTCGGATTATTTGCTACTGATCCGGATGATGGAGAAATCATGTTTGCATATATGACGGATACTGATCCGGATACCATGCCGGCAGAGGGAAGTACGACGGTTGTTTCTAAACGAATGACATTGAATCTGACTTTCAGTAATACAGGGAACGTTTCGGCAGTTTTAGATAGCGGGCAGCTGGTTACTTTTGCAGATATTAAAACGGCGACCAACGATGCAAAATTTAATGATAACTCTGACAGCAAGATTACGTCTACATCATGGGTACGAGGAATACTGAATCATTGGAAATTATTTAAAGTCTCACAAGTATCCGATTTTGCAGAAGGTATCATACAAAAACTGGCATTAACATCTGCTATTACGGCTATCAGCTCGCTGCAAACTAACTCATGGTTCGGTCAGCTGTTAAAAATGGTACTCAATGCGTCTGGGGTCAAATACAATATTGCTCAAAACGGGTATGTATGCTTAGGAAGCTTCTTTGGTGGGCTAATTATGCAATGGGGATCTAATGAGCACGGATGGGTAACATTCCCAATAGCGTTTAATTCTTTTCGGAAAATAATAACAAACCATCAAGGTACTGCTTACTTCGATTCGCGTGCTGTTGAATACAATTCATTAACAGGATTTACGTTGTCTGTGCATGATAATTCGGGAACAGGTCAAGATGCACAGTGGATTGCATTTGGTAAATAGGCATATTGTAATAAAACTTAATGACAAATTGCCATCCAATTGACTGACAACTTTTTAATAAAGCCATAGCCGTTAGGTTTACTCATAATAAAACCTCCTTTTAGGAGGCTATTTTAATTGAAAGGAGTAAAAAAATGAATAGTTCTAATGTGGATTTTTATATAACAGGGTTCGGTGCGAACGGGAAGCGAGTCGGAAGTATTATTTGTGATTTTAATCCAGAAAAGAATCCGAAGAAACTGAAAGAAGCTCTCGCGGAAGCAAAGGAGAAATTCCCAGAGGCCGTTGTGGTGGAACCAATTGGCGCCGATGCCTTTAACCAGTACCTTGATGGGTATATTCGTGGCGCGGACGGGAAGCCGTCTAAATATATCGCTCCGGAGCCGACTGTAGAAGCGCAGAGACAGATAGAACTCAATACCTTGGATAGAAAATACGCGGATAAACTAGGTAATATTGAACTCGAAATGGCAAAAGCTAAAGCGATTGAAGATGAGGATCTATACACTGAGTTAAAAGAAGAGCGAGAAGCATTGATGAACGAATACGCGGAAAAGAGAGGGGCGATTTAAATGGAACGTTGCTTTTTATGTCACCGGAAAATGGATAAAAAAACAGGACTTTGTACAAATAAGAAATGCATTCGGAGCAAACCGCTAAAAGAAAAGCCTGAAAATAAGACGGAGGATAATAAATAATGAGTATGGTGGATATAAGTCCGGAAGCACTGGAGAGAATTGTCCGGATTGAAACGAAACTTGACATGCTTGTGGAGATGCTTCCAGAAATACAGAGACTTCAGGTGGCGCACGAAAGGGCAGAGCAAAGTGCGAAATCGGCACATCACAGGATAGACAATATATATAAGGTTGCCGGTCTGATTTCCACTATTATTTCTGTAGTAATTGCATTGATAGGAAAGGTGATGTGATTGTTCGAGAAAATAAGGGATTTATGGAAAAAAGCTGTCGGATACATAAATATCCGCATACCGAAAGGAAATGCCAAACCGTCTATGAAAGTAGTCTACGGATATGCCGTAGGCTTTTTAATTCTGTTTTGTGTCGTGCTGGCCGCGTGGGTTATTGAATTCTGCCGGGGTTCGGCAAATACGATGACATTGATTAAATTCTTTGAAGATTATACTGCCGTTCCGGTTGTCGGGGCGATTGCATTTATTGCAAAGTATATGGTAGATAAAAACCGCAACGGCAGACCGGATGCTATAGAAAAGGAGTTAAAAAAAGATGACGCTAAAAGAAATTGAAGTATTGCTGCAGAATGCTGTGGGATGCATTGACAGGATTTATGAACATTGGACAGGCTGTGACGGGAGTATAGTTAATCTGCCTGACTATACAGTAGTAATCGACCGGACTGGCGGATATCACGTCATGCACGAAGATTTTACTGAAAAGCTGGCGCACACGTGGCACAGAAACAGCCGGTCAATCGGTATAGCGATGGCGTGTTGCAAAGATGCGGTATGCTATTATGATCATCCTGACGGCATAGATTTAGGAAGTGAACCGCCAACAAGCGCACAGATAGAAGCCGTGGCTATGCTGACTGCAAAAGCTGAAATTATACTCGGGCTTACTGCGGACGATGTATATACGCATGCGGAAATCGCTGAAATTGACGGTTATGGTGTTGATAGCGGAGACTCCGATATGCGCTGGGATCTGCTGTATTTACCGGATTACGGTAACGGCGGAGCATTAGTGCCGGGTGGAGATTTGATTCGGGGCAAAGCAGAATTTTACAAGAATCAGGAGGGCTAAATGTGTGGGAAGATTTTAAAACGAGTAATCACCGCTTGTTTGTTGTTGGGATTGTCATTTTGCTACTGCTTACAGGTATCTGCGGATGGTGGTACTATGAATCAAGCCGAGCCAAGACAGACTATCACGATGTCAATAGCGGACTGGAACGAATTGAAGACCGAATTCAACAGACTGAAAAACGACTTAGCGATGGAACGGCAGAAATTGACAATGCTCAAGCTGGACTCAAGCGAGCAAATACAACAGTTAGAGAGGTTACAGATACAGCTCGACGAAACGCAACAATCATTAATGAATGCGAAGATATCAATGATAGAAGCACAGCACGAATTGAACGGATTGAAAATATTATTAGAAGGGTTGAAGAACAAAATAAAGAAGTTGGAACACAAACAAGCAGTCATACGTAGACAACGAGATATATATGCGGGGTTGCTTGTTATTACTGTGGGTACAGTTATAGCCCGGGGGTGATCCGGTAATTTGAGGGAGCGGGGAGAAATCCCTGCTCTTTTTTTTATTGCATTGAACGGCAAAAATACGGCAAAAAATTTAGCCAAAATACCGTATTTTAACGGTTATTGTTTTGGCGGCTATTTCTTGGCCACTCGGTAAAATCAAGAAATATCGCATATATAGGTTTTGCAAATATCATACATTGACTTGTAATTCAAATTTGAATTTGATACCATGGAGAAAAGAATGGAATTCATGAAAGGGCAGCGTTCAGGAAGAAAGGATACTTGAAAATGGAATGGCTGGAGCAGAACAGGAAATCGGTCATTATTGCCGTGGTTTTGGTGATCGCCTTTGCTGCGGGATATTTCTTTTATAAGAGCAGGAATGCGGAACAGGGAAGACTGATCCTTTACGGAAATGTAGATATTCGTCAGATTTCTCTTGCTTTCAACAGCAATGGGCGGATCGAGGAAATGCTGAAAGAGGAAGGCGAAGCGGTGAAGGCGGGAGATGTGCTGGCGCGGCTGGATACCCGTCCGCTGGAGCTGGCGATTGCCCAAAGGAAGGCAGCGATTGCCCAGCAGGAAGCGGTGGTGGAAAAGCTGCACAACGGTTCCCGTCCGGAAGAAATTACCCAGGCGGCAGCGCAGGTGGAATCTCTGGCGGCCGCGGAAAATAATGCCCGCGCTTATTATCAGCGTATGGCATCGCTTCTTGCCGACGGTGCGGTAAGCAGGCAAAGCGCCGATGATGCGGAAGCACGATGGAAAGCGGCGGCGGCCAATTTAGAAAATGCGAAGGCTGTATTGTCTTTGACAAACAAAGGACCCCGCGATGAAGATATCGCAGCGGCAGAAGCGCAGCTTTCCTCTTTGAAGGCAGGTCTTGAAAATGATCTGTACAATTTGAGCCAGGCAACGCTTGTCGCGCCGCAGGACGGCGTGATCCGTTCCCGTTTGATGGAAACGGGGGATATGGCATCTGCTGCCAGGCCGGTGTATCTTATCGGTCTGTCCGATCCGAAATGGATCCGTGCGTATGTGCCTGAAAGCCGTCTTGGCGAGTTACGGGAAGGTATGGAAGCGGATGTTTATGTGGACAGTTTCCCGAATGAAGCGATTAAGGGGAAAGTGGGATATATTTCCGATACGGCGGAGTTCACGCCAAAGTCTGTACAGACGGAGGAACTCAGGACATCGCTCCTTTATGAAGTGCGCATTTTTGTAGATGACGAAAAGAATCGCCTCCGCATGGGAATGCCGGCAACGGTGAAGTTTTGAAATCACGGAAAGTTTTTAAATACCGGGAAAGGGTGTATCGTGGCTGACGGATATGTGGTGGAAGCGGCCGGTGTGACGAAACGGTTCAGGGATTCCCGCGGGGGAGCACTTCTGACTGCCGTGGACTGTCTGGATATACGGGCGGCGCGGGGGAAGATGACAGCACTTATCGGGCCAGACGGCGCGGGGAAGACGACATTCCTTCGCATGGTCTGCGGGCTGATGTTTCCTACTGAAGGGATTCTTTCCGTACTTAGCATTTCTGTGGCGGACAAACCTGCAGATGTGCAGAGGCGTCTTGGATACATGCCCCAGAAGTTTGGGCTCTATGAGGATCTGACGTGTATGGAAAATATGAATCTTTACGCTGATCTTCATGGGATTTCAACAGAGGAACGGAAAGAACGGTTTGAAAAATTATTTCATATGACCGGTCTTGCACCGTTTGCACAGCGTCTTGCGGGAAAGCTGTCAGGTGGCATGAAGCAGAAACTGGGACTTGCGTGTACTCTCGTGCGGACGCCGGAGCTGCTTATTCTTGACGAACCGACAGCAGGCGTCGATCCTCTTTCCCGACGGGAGCTTTGGGAAATATTGAAAGACCTTGTGAAGGGCGGGCATATTTCCGTCCTTGTATCCACAGCCTACATGGAAGAGGCGGAGCTTTGTGACGAGGTATACATCCTGAATAAAGGGAAAGTTCTTGACAGGGGCACGCCGGAGGAGCTGAGGAAGGAAACGGAAGGCCGCTGCCGGATGGCGAAAACGCCGGAAGGGATACCGCCCCGCGTGCTTCAGGCTGCATTTCTGGATGATTGGGAGTCTGTGGAGGATGCCGTTCCCGAAAAGGGGAATGTACGGTTCGTTTTAAAGGAAGGGGTGCCGCTTGAACGGGTAAAAGCGTTTTCCTGTTATCCCCGTTTGGAAACGGAAAGCGTGCCGTCCCGTTTGGAAGACAGTTTTATGTGCTGTCTTGGGAAATTGGAAAGAAAAGAAAGCCCTCTTGAAGGATTTGAACTGGATTATAAAGAACCGGCACATATTTCCGGCAAAGTGGATATTGAAGTAAAAAATCTGGTGCGCCGGTTTGGTGATTTCACCGCTGTGGACAATACATCATTTCAGGTTCATGAGGGAGAAATCTTCGGGTTTTTGGGGCCGAACGGCGCAGGCAAGTCGACAACGTTTAAAATGCTCTGCGGACTTCTTCCCGCCAGCAGCGGTGAATTGTCGGTGGCGGGGGTAAACCTGCGGACAGCACGGGCGGCGGCCCGGGCCAATGTGGGATATGTGGCGCAGAAATTTTCTCTCTACGGCACACTTACTGTCCGGGAAAATCTGGAGTTTTTCGGCGGCGCTTACGGACTGCCCCGGCAGAAAATCAAAGAAAGGATAAAAGAGGTCCTTTCCCGGTTTGGTCTCAGCGGCGCGGAAGACAGGATGGCCGGCGATCTGCCCGGCGGGTACAAACAGCGCCTGTCCATGGCGGCGGCTCTTCTTCATGAACCGAAAATATTATTTCTCGATGAACCGACAAGCGGCATTGATCCCCCTGCCCGTCGGATTTTCTGGCGGCAGATAACGGCGCTGGCCGCAAAGGGGACGACAGTGATCATCACGACGCATTTTATGGACGAAGCGGAATACTGCGACCGCATCATGATACAGGATCAGGGAAAGATGCTTATTCTTGGAACGCCCGGGGAAGTACGGAACCGGGGCGGGGAAAATCTCACCATGAATGAAGCGTTTATTGCCGTTGTGGAAAACAGCCGGAGAAAGGGGGAGTTATGATGGAGGCCTTCCGCCGTATTTCTTCATTGGTAAGGAAAGAATATAACCAGCTTATCCGTGACCGGAGCAGTCTGGTCATCGGGATCGTTATTCCCATCATGCTTATCCTTCTCATCGGGTACGGACTGTCGCTGGATGTGAAAAATGTGCCTGTGGCGGTGGTCATGGAGGACGCGTCTCCCACGGTGCAGGATATGCTTTCTTTTATGGACGGCTCCGACTATTTTGATCCACGCTACACCACATCCATGAAAGAAGGTACGGAAATGATGAACCGGCGGGAGGTGGACGCCATTATCCGTGTGCCGCCGAATTTCACGGAAAATCTTTCCCATGGCGGCAGCCACGTGCAGATTATTCTCTGGGGTGTGGACGCGGCTTCCGCGCGAACGGCAGGTTCTTATCTTGAAGCGGGTCTCGCCTCATGGCAGGCGGCCAATGCGACAAAGTACGTGGACGCATCCGGCGGCCCCGGTTTCGTATCTGTTACGCCGCGGCAGTGGTTCAATGACGCAAATACAAGTACATGGTTCTTCATTCCCGGGCTCGTGGTGATCATCATGACGCTTGTCGGCCTGTTCCTGACTACAATGGTCATGGCGCGGGAATGGGAAAGGGGCACGCTGGAAGCCCTTTTCATCACGCCGGTGAGACCGATAGAAATACTTCTTTCGAAAATGATCCCTTACTTCGGCATCGCCGCAATCGGCTTCTGGCTCTGCATGGCGGCGGCGCGTTACTTATACGGCGTGCCTGTGCACGGTTCATTCTTAATGATCCTTCTGGGATCGGTTATTTACCTCATCGTGACGCTGGGCATGGGACTTACGATTTCGTCGGTGATCAAGAACCAGTTCTTTGCGTGCCAGGTGTCTATGCTGGTGAGTACGCTTCCTACGGTCATGCTGTCAGGATTTATTTTCGATCTGCGAAGCGCGCCTGCCGTGGTATATGCTGTGGGACATGTCCTTCCTGCTACATACTATATGGAACTTTTGAAATCGCTCTTCCTTGCGGGAAATGACTGGGCGCTTATCAGGGAGAACTGTCTGATCTTAGGGGGATATGCTGTGTTCTTTACGGGACTCTCCTGCGTGGTAACGAAAAAGAGGCTGGAATGATGGAACATATTATGCTTTACATCCGCCGCATCTTTTTCATGGTGCGGAAAGAAATGCTGACTACCCTGAAAGATCCGAAAAGCCGCATTATCCTTATTATGCCTGTCATTATCCAGTCCCTGCTTTTCGGTTATGTGGCATCGTATAATCTGGACAGCGTGGATTATGCCGTCCTTGATTTAAGCAGGAGCCGCTGCTCCGAAGAATTGATTGCGGAATTGGACGGAAGCGGGATATTTAAACGGGTGGCGACACTTGGGAGCACATCGCAGATCGCCCGATTCATCGACGGGCGGAAAGCAGGCGTCGTTCTTGTCATCGGTCATGATTTTGCAGATAAGATAACCGCAGGGGAAAACGCACCCGTCCAGGTGATTACTGACGGAAGGAATACGATGACATCGAGCATTGCATCAGGATATATTTCCGCGGTGGCAGCGGCATATAACAGCCGGCTTCACGGCGGTCATCAGCTTCTCCATATAGACCCTGTGGCATGGTATAATCCGAACCTGATTTCCCGATGGGGGTTCCTCGCGTCGCTCCTTCCCATGGTCAGTCTGACGCAGGTAATGATCCTTGCGGGACTGTCCGTAGCGAGGGAAAGGGAAAACGGTACTTTCGACCAGCTCATGGTGACGCCGCTCCTTCCCATGGAAATACTCATCGGAAAAGCGGTACCTCCGCTCCTTATCGGTATGGTCCAGTCATTCATCGTCCTGTCAATTGCTATTGCATGGTTTAAAGTGGCCCTCGTGGGTTCCCTCTTTACCCTCGCCCTTGTCATGGCGGTATTTCTCCTTTCCTGTGTAGGAATCGGTCTTTCCATTTCTGCTGTCGCCAAAAATATGCAGCAGGTTATTGTGTATAACTTTGTGGTGCTTCTTCCCATCATGCTCCTGTCAGGCATGGCGACGCCTGTAAGGAATATGCCCACAGTGCTTCAGTATTTCACTTATATCAATCCCATGCGCTTTGCTATCGACGGCGTACGGCGCGTATATATCGAGGGGGCTTCTCTTTCCATGATTGCCTCCGACTTCATTCCCATGCTTATCGTGGCGGCGGTGACGATGCCCCTTGCTGCATGGATGTTCAGACATAAATTAGGATAGAGGAACCGCAATGAAAGAAAATCAGAAAAACGGACGCCGTATGGATGGGCGGGAAACCGAAGAGAAAATCATCAAATGCGCGGGACAGCTCATTGCAGAGAAAGGATTCGCTTCCGTGACAAGCAAGGAAATATGCCGGGCGGCAGGTGTGAATCTGGCGGCGGTCAATTACCATTTTGGAAGCCGTGACGGACTCTATCTTGCCGTATTGGAAAACGTCCAGCAGTACCTTGCCGGGCTGCAGCAGCTGATCGACCTGTATGAGTCGGATCTGGCACCGCGGCAAAAAATGGAAAAACTTATTGACTTTCTGGCAGGAAATGCCTTCCGAAAAAATGAATGGCAGATCAGCGTGTGGGTACGGGAAGTGATGAATCCTTCTCCCATGCTGGAAAAAATATTTCAAAAAGAAGCGCTCCCGAAAATTTCCGTCATCGTGAAAATATTTTCAGAATACACAGGCTATACAGCCGATGATCCCCGGCTGTACAGCGGAATTATTACCCTTGCCGCGCCTTTTGCCGTGTGCCTCCTTGGACGGCACCATTCCCTGCGCAGGGAAATGCCTGTTTATATACCGATAGAAACCATGGCGGAAAACATCAAACAGCTGGCTCTTGCCAATTTGGAAAATTTAAAAAGGAATAAAAGATGAACATGGAAAAGACGACAGAGCGGTACCTTACAGCATGATTACCGTAGCCAAAGACAAAAAAGATAGAATAAGTGCAGCAGGGGAAATATCGTATTTCTCTTTGCTGCACTTACTTATATGGTACTAATGACAGCTGAGGGACGGAAAGGGCTGCCGGTTTCTGTTGTCCGTCCTTACAGAGCGTGGGACGAATGATGTATTCTGCTATGCTGTATCGATTGACACAAATAATCGTTTCTTAGTACACTACGGGCAGGAAAGAAATGGCAAGTTGTTTTGAAAAGAGGGATGCATTATGGCAGAGGTATATACATTCCGGGTAAGACTTTGTGAATTGAAAATGTTATATGGAGGGATATAGAGATCACGTCCGTCTCCTCCGTCGCGAAACTTGGATATGCTGTATTGGCCGCATTTGATAGCACGGCAAGCCATTTGTTTAATATACGGTTCAAAGGCAGACGTTATGAAATCATGTTTGACGAGGATGATTTTTTCGGTGAGCCCGTTTTTGATCCTGTCCATACGAAACTTTCCGCGCTGAAGCTTAAGGCGGGAAACCGGCTGAGTATGGAATATGATTATGGTGCAGGCTGGGAATTGGAAATAAAATTATTATCCATTACTGGAATGGAACGGGGCAGAGGGAGACATTATCCGTATGTTGCCGGCGGAAAGGGAAAAGGCATTATTGAAGATACTTCCCCTTATGAACTGGCTGAAATCATTGAGAAAACAAATAAAGACGGGATTCTGCCCAAAATCACGGATGGATATTCGGGAGAAGAAACAGTATGGGATTATAGGAATTTTAACCTGGCATACTGTAATATGTTTTTTAAAAATGATGTATTGGGAATACAGACTGCATACGAAATGTATGAATAAAGCCGAGATAAAATCATAAGGGCAGACTTGTCTTCGTGCTTTAGCAAACAGAAAGGGTAGAATCGTTTTTGATGGCGCTGCCTTTTTTATTGCCCGGAAATTATAACAAAACCTGCTTCTGCGAAAGAAAAGGCTGTTCATTTTGCGAAAGGATTTTGCTGCTTACGGTATATTTCTTCTATATCATGGTAAAAGACAATACGGCAGGAGTTGCCGCGGCGGGGGAAGTCTGATACGATGGAAAAATGAAAGCGAGGAGCTATGAGGACATATTATGATATCGGACTGAATTTATTTACCCGTTCTTTTCCCGATCCGGAGCGGATCATCGCGGACGCGGAAGCAGCGGGGATCTGCTGCATTCTTACGGGATCGGAAGCGCGGGAGAATGAGCTTGTGAATGAGTTCGTGAAAACCCATGATGTTTACGGCACGGCGGGTATCCATCCCCATGCTGCTGATGATGCTGCGGACGAGGATCTGGAACGGATCGAGGAAATCATCCTTTCCAATTCGAAGATCGTGGCGGTGGGGGAATGCGGACTGGATTATGACCGGATGTATTCGACGAAGGAAAACCAGCTTTATTATTTCAAAAAGCTGATTGCTCTCGGCGAGAAACTGAAGAAGCCGCTGTTCCTCCATGAGCGGGACGCGGAGGAAGATTTCATTTCCTGCTTTGACGGGCATGAAGACATATGCAGGCGTTCGGTGGTGCATTGCTACACGGGAAATAAAGAGACGGCTGAGACGCTCTTGGACATGGGGTTTTCCATCGGGATCACCGGATGGATCTGTGATGAGCGCCGGGCGGAGGCATTGCGGGAAGCAGTGAAAATCATTCCCCTGGACCGCATTCTTTTGGAAACGGACGCGCCCTACCTCACCCCGCGGGGGATTCCCGGCCTTAAGCGGACGAATGTGCCTCAGAATATCGTATATGTTGCCCGGGCCCTTGCCCACTACATGGGGATCAGTGAAGAGAACGTGATCCGTCACGCGAAAATAAATACGGAGCGGATTTTTGGGTTATAGAGCTGTTTCTGTGAGAAGGGGCGCAGGAAAGATTGCAGAAAAGGTTTAAGAAAAATACAGAGAGAGAGCAGTACAGGCCGAAGGGAAATTATGGACAAAATAGCGGTTTATATACATGGAAAAGATGGCAATGTAAATGAAGCGGAGCATTATAAACCTCTGTTTCCCCAATATGACGTAAAAGGCTTCGATTACAAAGCGCAGACACCTTGGGAGGCAAAGAAAGAATTTCCGTCCGCTATCCGTTCTCTGTGTAAGGAATATGAGTCGGTGACTCTGATTGCAAACAGCATAGGGGCGTACTTCGCGCTGCATTCGTTAGCCGGACAGCGGATCGAAAAAGCATTTCTGATTTCCCCGATTGTTGACATGGAAGAACTGATCATACAGATGATGGCACAGGCGGGCATAACAGAGGGTGAATTGGAAAAGAGAAAAGAGATCTATACATCCTGTGGGGAAAAAATATCGTGGGAGCACCTGTGTTATGTCAGAAAGAATCCTCTTGCCTGGAATATTCCTACCGAAGTGTTGTATGGGGAGAGCGACCATATGACGTTCTGCGAAACGATATCCGCATTTGTGAAGTTGACCGGCGCGGGGTTGACGGTGATGAAAGGCGGCGAGCATTGGTTTCATACAAAGGAGCAGATGGCATTTCTTGATGCATGGATTAAACGGTCGCAGTGATGGAATTTATAGGAGGTACACTGATGGAAATTTTACTTATGTCGTATTTAGCCGGAACCAAGGCGATTGTTGAGAAATATCTTTCAAAAATGACTGATAAGAAGATAACGTTCATACCTACTGCCGGAAATGTTGAGGAATATACTGGGTTTATCGATGAAGGTGTCGGTATGCTGAAAGAATTAGGCTATGAAATAGAGATTGTCGATATCGCAAAATATGAAGAAGAGATCCTGAAGGATAAATTTTTAAAAGCGGAATGTATATGTATATCGGGAGGCAATACCTTTTATTTACTGCAGGAATTAAAAAGAAAGAATCTTACAGAGCTTTTATCGGGCAGGATTAAAGAAGGCATGTTCTATATGGGTGAATCGGCGGGAGCGATGATTATGTCGAAGGATATCGCATATAGCCAGATCATGGATGATAAAAATGTCGCGACAGAATTAAAAGATTACGTCGGATTAAATGTATTTAAATACTATATTTTGCCGCATATGGGAGAATATCCTTTTGAGGAAACTGCACAGGAAACCTTGGATTTTTATAAAGATAAGATAGATTTAATACCGATAAACAACAGCGAAGCGGTATTAGTAAAAGATGATGGATATAAGATAGTAAAGGAAATGGAAACTGAATAGGACAGTCCTGTTTGTCCAACTGAAATAATGAAATAAAATTTTTCGCAAAAGTATATCGAATGACTTGAATGTTTCGATATGCCCTGTTATAATAAAGGCACAAAATCGGATGAGCCGAAGAATACTGTGTGAATCTATGTCAGGTGATGTCTTTGGTTAGGATGACTTTGAATGAACTCTCGGACCTCCGGCCAATCGTAAAAACTCCGGGAAGACAATCTCTTGTTTCATGTTTTTTTGAAAGGTGGTTTATTTATGGCAAACATTCAGAAACAGTATGATCTTTTCATTGACGGCAAATTTGTGCCCGCCTCTGACGGCAAAACTTTTGAAGCCCACAATCCCGCCAACGGAGAAGTGCTTGCGTCTTTTGCGGAAGCGACCCGGGAAGATGTGGATCTGGCGGTGAAAGCCGCTCAGCGCGCCTTGAAATCCTGGCGCAAGACTTCTCCCATTGAAAGACAGAATTATCTCCTGAAGATTGCGGATATTATTGATCAGAATGCTGAGCATCTGGCTCTTGTCGAAACGCTGGACAACGGTAAGCCGATTCGTGAAACCAGCGCGGTGGATATTCCTATGGGGGCTGACCATTTCCGTTATTTCGCAGGCTGTATCCGTGCGCAGGAAGGTACGGCGACGATGCTTGACGACAATACGATGTCTCTTGTGATTCATGAACCGATCGGTGTGGTCGGACAGATTATTCCCTGGAATTTCCCGTTCCTCATGGCCTGCTGGAAGCTCGCTCCGGCGCTGGCGGCAGGCGATACGATCGTTATCAAGCCGTCTTCCCATACGTCTTTGTCTCTCATGGAACTGGTCAGGCTGATTGCCGATGTGCTGCCGGCAGGCGTGCTGAACGTGATTACCGGTGCGGGCTCTAAATCCGGGCAGTGGATTCTTGATCATCCTGATTTCGACAAGCTGGCATTCACAGGCTCTACTGAAATCGGCCGCAGCGTATACCAGGCAGCTGTAGACAAACTGATTCCTGTCACTTTGGAACTCGGCGGCAAATCGGCCAACATGATTTTTGACGACTGTGATCTGGAACAGGCGGTGGAAGGTGTGGCGACAGGCATCCTCTTCAATCAGGGACAGGTCTGCTGCGCCGGTTCCCGCGTGTTTGTGCAGGAAGGCATCTTTGACAAGTTTATCGCCAAGCTGAAGGCAACTTTTGAAGGCGTCAAAGTGGGCGATCCGACAGATCCGTCCACCCAGCTGGGTGCTCAGATTTACAAGAGCCAGCAGGAAAAGGTGCTGAAATATATTAAGATCGGTCTGGAAGAAGGCGGCGAACTGGTGACCGGCGGCGAACGCTACACGGAAAACGGATGCGACAAGGGCTTCTTCCTGAAACCGACCATTCTTATCTCGAAGACAAATGCGGCACGCGTATGCCAGGAAGAAATCTTCGGACCGGTCGTTGTAGTGCAGAAGTTCAAGACGGTTGATGAAGTCATTGAGCTGGCGAACGACAGCGTGTACGGTCTGGGCGGCGGCGTTTTCACGAGCAACCTGAATACAGCCATGAAGGTCAGCCGCGGCGTACAGACGGGCCGTGTCTGGGTCAATACGTACAATGCGATTCCCGCAGGCGCTCCTTTCGGCGGCTACAAGCAGTCCGGCATCGGCCGTGAAACACACAAGGTTATGCTGGAACATTACAGCCAGACGAAGAACATCATGATCAATTTGAAAGAGGGCACCACGGGCCTCTATGATGTGAAATAAGGCAGGAAAATAAAAAAGACGCAGCGGCGTCTTTTTTATTTCTCCGGTGGAAGCCGGAAATGATGTTTTGGCTGTAGTTTTTATTTCTTCTGAAGAATCTTGATGATTTCCCCGATGTAGGCGCTGTGGTTATTGCCGGCGCGGCGCCCTGTGTTCCACTCGTCATACGCGCTCTTGTCGGTGTAATGATCCGGCGTCATCTCGGCGGTATAAATTTTTTTGCATACGAAGATGAGATCCGCTTCTTCAATGCCTGCCGCGTCGCCGATGGCAAGAGGGTGGAGTCCGGAGCCTTCATACTTGTTTTCATCCCGGCCGGAGTGGCTGCCCATGTAGCTCATCTGCGGTTTATGTTTCTCCGGGAGGAATGACAGGGTGAAATAATCCTGGCTGTCGAGAATCGTTTTGGTGAAACGGCTCTGTCGGATGTAGATGGTGGCGGTTTTCTTTCTCCACATGACGCCGAAGCCGCCCCAGGTGACAAGAAGCGTATTGCATTTCTCTATATTTCCCGCGGTTACGAGAACGTACCTGCTCCATGAGGTAAAAGGATTGATGTTTATTTCTTCCGGGGTGATTTCTGCAAAAGCCATTCGTAAGCCTCCTTTTGTAAATGATTTGTAATTGACATAAACAGTATAACAAATCCGTGAGAATCGGGCGAGGAGGAAGAGGGGCGGGGAAAGCGGTGCGGCAGCCATTTGACATTCGGGAATGCATTGGATATAACTGTATATTGTAAGAGAATATTAAAATGATAAAAGGGAAGGAGGAGCTATGGGAAAAAATACAGGCTGGAAGCGTATCGTGTACCTGATGTGTGCCATCCAGGTGGGTGCGGGAATCGCGATGATCGGCGTCATGGCGTTTCTTCCTCTTTTTCTGGGAGAGATCGGTGTCACTGATGCGGGCGAGGCGGCTTTCTGGGCGGGACTCATTTCAGGGGTCACGCCGTTTATGATTGCTCTTTCCGCGCCTTTCTGGTCTATCCAGGCAGACCGCCGCGGCCCGAAACTTGTCATGTCCATCGTTCTTGCGGCGGTGACACTGACAGCGTTTCTCTGCGCCGTATCCACTTCGCCGTGGCAGGTGTTTATCTTCCGCCTGCTGCAGGGGCTGGTGGGCGGTTTCGTTCCCATCGGGCTGTCGGTCATTGCTTCCGTATCTCCGGAAGAAGAAACGTCCCGTACGCTCGGTTACTTTCAGGCGGCCATGGTGTCAGGCATTATGTTCGGCCCTCTCGTGGGAGGTCTTGTGGCGGACACGCTGGGGTACCGCATGCCCTTTGTCTTCTTTGGCGTTCTGTCCCTGATCTGTCTGATCTGCCTCCGCCTGTTCATGCCGGAAATCCATCGCAAGGGGGCGTCGGGAGAAAAATCTTCCACCTGGCAGGAATTGAAATATTTTGCTGCCATTCCCCGCGTGCGTCTTATGGTGGGGATCCAGTTCCTCTGTAATTTCGGCATCACCGGTATTGGTCCCATACTCCCTCTTTACATCAAGGACATGCTCGGCGGCGGGTCGGAGATTATCGCCACGATCGTAGGCATCATTATATTTCTTGCCGGCGGTGCGAGCGCGCTCTGCTCTCTTTCCACAGGGGCGGTGACGGCCCGCGTTTCTCTGCCGCGGCTTTTGACAGCGGCGACCGTTTTTGTGGGACTGACTTTTATCATGCAGTATATGATGACAAACGTGTGGGGGCTTGGTTTCTTCCGTGCCGTTACAGGAATCGGCATGGGGTTCATCATGCCTGTGGCCAATACGCTCATCGCGCAGGCGGTGCCCAATGAAAAGAGATCCATCGTCTTCGGCGTCGTGTCAAGCGTCGTTCTCATGGGCAACGTGGCGGGCCCTGTATGCAGCGGAGCGCTTGCCATGGTATGCGGCTATGCGGCCGTTTTCTGGTCTACCGCTGTTGCCTTCCTTGCAGCAGGCATTGTCGTATATATCAATTTCAAAGATGAAATAAACGGAAATAAGGAGATTTGATTGCATTTTTTCTTTAAAACAGTAAAAATACTGATTCTTTTTCTTCTGCTTGCCTTTGTCGGAGCAGGATTCTATGCGGGAAATACCGCTTATGAAATGATGCTCACCGCGCCGTGGGAAAAAATCCTCGGCGTGACGAAACAGACGGCAGATCTTTCGCGCATTCACCGCAGGGAGCAGAAGGACGGGTGGCAGCCCGTGGAAATCCGTTCCGCTGACGGGACGAAACTTCGCGGGACCTATATCGAAAACAGCCGTTCCTCTGACCGTACGGTTATCCTTCTTCACGGGCTTTATCAGAATCGCTCCATGTGCATCCCTTATGTGGATATGTATCGGGATATGGGGTATAATGTCCTCCTCATCGACCAGCGGGGCCACGGAGAAAGCGGCGGCAGCCATACCACCTGGGGTCTTCGTGAAACGGACGATCTTGACGCCTGGACAGAGTGGCTGAGAGGAAAGGACGGCGGCGTGAAAATCGGTATGCATGGGATTTCGCTCGGCGCGGCGATGGCTCTTATTTACAGCGGAACGGAAAGAGGGAAAAATATTTCTTTCTATGTGGCTGACAGTGCTTATGGGGGCATGATGGAACTGGGGAAGGACAAGATCTCCGCCTATACCGGCGATCCCCGGTTTTTGTGGGGGATGGATCTCGTGGAGCCTTTTTTCCAAAGCGTCCTGTGGCTGAGGAGCGGAAAGACACTGTCCGATATAGATCCGCTGGAGGCGGTCAGACGTATGACAGCGCCTGTCCTTTTTCTCCACGGCGGCGCGGACACACTCATTCCGCCGAAGACGGCAGAGGAACTGCTGCAGGCATCAGGAAGCAGCAAAAAGGAACTTTTTATTTTTGACGGCGCGGGCCATACTATGGAAATGGCGGTAAACGGCGATGCTTACCAGAAGGCGGTCCGCGTATTTCTTGAAAGTCTTTCTCAAAACATGTGATACAATAAAAATAGAGAAATGCTGAATCGAGAAAGGAGCGACCATGCTGATCCGTGAACGTACAGAAGAACTGGAAAAGAAACTTCTGAGTCCTAAAGCGGCTTTTTCCGCGGACGCAAAAAGAAGCAGGGAGGAAACGGAAGATCCTATGCGCACGAAATTTCAGCGCGACAGGGATCGTATTCTCCACAGCAATTCTTTCCGCCGGCTGAAACATAAGACACAGGTATATATCGCGCCTGAAGGCGACCACTACCGGACACGCATGACGCATACCCTTGAAGTGGCGCAGATCGGCCGTACGATGGCCCGCGCCCTGCGGCTGAATGAAGACCTTGTGGAAGCCATCGCCATGGGCCATGACCTGGGACACACCCCTTTCGGACATGTGGGAGAACAGGCGCTCCGCGACGTATGCGGACATTTCGAGCATAATGAGCAAAGCGTGCGCATCGTGGAATGTCTTGAAAATGACGGCAGAGGACTCAATCTGACCGAGGAAGTGAAAGACGGCATGCTCAATCATTCAGGGAATCTCAAGGCGCACACGCTGGAAGGCGGGCTCATCAAGTACGCCGACCGTATCGCCTACCTCTGCCATGACTATGATGACGCGGAAAATATGGGGCTCATCTCGGCAAAGGAACTGCCCGACCGTGTCCGCCGCGTGCTGGGGACGACCCACTCCTCCATGATTACTGCCATGGTACAGAATCTGGTGGAAAATTCCATGGATGAAGATACCATACACATGGACAAAGAAGGGGACGAAGTCCTTCTTGAATTCCGGTCCTTCATGTTTGACCGGGTCTACATGTCACAGCCGCTCATCCCCGATCGGAAACGGGGACATGGCGTAGTCGTCATGCTTTATGAATGGTACATGAACCATCCTGATGAGCTGCCGGAGAAGCAGAAAAAACTGGCGCAGGGAAATATTTCTTTGGCTGCCAGAGATTACATCAGCGGGCTTACCGATAATTTCGCCATCAACCTGTTCAAAGAGAAATATATGCCCAAGTATTGGAACCTGTAAATCAAAAAGCCGTGAGGAAAGAAAACGAAAAATCCTCATGGCTTTTCCTGTAATTGATACTGCGGCAGTATACTTCATTTCGTGTTTTCAGAAATAAAAAAGCCTGTACGGGAAAATCCTGCACGGGCTTTTCGCATGGGAAGGACCGGTCATGGCCTGAACTTGTATCCCACGCCCCAGATGGTCAGGATATGCTGGGGATCGGCGGGGTCTTTTTCGATGGCGTCCCGGATGCGGTTGATGTGGACGGGGACGGTGGATGTATTGCCGAAGGATTCCATGCCCCAGATGCGGTTGTAGATGGTTTCCCGGCTGAAAACGATATCCGCGTTAATCATAAGAAATTCAAGCAGCTGGAATTCTTTGTTGGGAAGCAGTTTGTTTTCTCCCCGGACGGTGACGATGCGGGTGGACGAGTTTAAAGTGATATCACCGATCGTGATGATGCCGGTATTTTCCTTTGCCGTCCCTTTCAGTCGTTCGTAACGGGCAAGCTGTGATTTTACGCGGGCGGCCAGTACCGCGGGAGAAAATGGTTTTTCGATGTAATCATCGGCGCCGAATCCGAGACTTCTGATTTTGTCAATGTCATCTCTTCTGGCACTGACGATGAGGATGGGGATATCCAGCTGTTCCCGCAGCATGCGGCAGATGGAAAAGCCGTCCGTGCCGGGGAGCATCAGATCCAGGAGGATCAGGTCATAAAGGCCGCTTTGCGCTTCTTCCAGCCCTTTTTTTCCATCAGTGATGATTGCCGCATCCAGGCCGGAAAGCGTGAGGTAATCTTTTTCAATTTCGGCAATGGCGCTGTCGTCTTCGATGATAAGAATTTTTTTCATGTTTTACTGTCCTTCCGTGAGCGGTATTTTTATTTCTACGCATAAGCCATGGGGTATGACGTTTTCGGCATTTACCGTGCCGTTCATGAGGCATACGGCTTTTTGGACGATGGTCATGCCGAGACCGCTGCCGTCTTCCGTACGGCTTCGGGCCTTATCGGTCCGGTAAAAGGCTTCGAACAGATGGCGGAGTGACGTTTCCGGTACGCCAGGGCCGTCATCGGTAACGGTCAGGACAGCTTCATTATTTCCTTTTTCCAAATGGAGGAGAAGATGGCCTTCCCCGGTGGTCTTGTACTTGGCACTGTTGGATGCCAGATTCATGAGGATGCGGTTTAAAAGGAGGCGGCTTCCCCTGATGGGTACATGTTTCGCTGTTTCTGCCGACAGGATGAGTCCCTTCTCTTTGAAAGAATTCCGGTTTTCTTCTATAAAGTCATGAAGCACGGCGGAAAGGTCGAGAGTTTCTTCCGTGTAGGCTTTGACACCGATATCCAGCCTGGATAAATCGAAAAGCTGGTTAATCATGCGGTCCAGATCATCAGCGCGCCGGCAGATGACAGACAAATATTTCTCTTTCTTTTCTTCCGTGTCCGCTACGCCGTCGCGGAGACCTTCCGCGTAGGCCTTGATAACGGTCAGCGGCGTTCGGATATCATGGGAGATGCTGGCAATCAGTTCTTTCCGTTTCCGTTCTTCTTCTTCCTGTTCCGTAAGTGACAGGGAGAGTTTTTCCGTCATCAGGTTAAACGCGCGGAAGACGGGACGGTATTCATCATTTCCCTTGGGGACAAGCCGGATGGAAAGGTTGCCTTCCTGCACTTCCATCGCGCCCTGCTTCAGTGTTTCCAGCGGCGGGACAATGTGGCGGATCATAAAAGAGGAAAGGAAACGGCTCGTCAGAAGGATGATGAGCAGAATGATGCCTCCGATGCTCCACATGGTGGTTTCAAACAGATGCTCCACCGCTTCATCGCCCGGATTGTACGCCCGGTAGACATGATTGGAGATGAAGTAGAAATAGTAAGGTGTATCTTTTCGGATCATCTTCCTGGCATAATAAAAAGATTCATCTTCGGCACGGATATAGGTACCTGTCCGACCGTTTCCCCGATCCTCCCAGCCGGAGTCCGGCGGGATCCGGGAGAGCTGTGCCAGATAGTCTTTGTTTCCGTAGGTGTAAATGGGATCGTTTCCTTTGGTGAAGAGAATAAGATTCTGCTTTGGGGACAGGAGGGAAATCAGCCACCGGCCGGCGGAGTTTTCCGGATGTTCCAGATTGCCGTGAAAAAAGATATGGCAGGAAATTTCGGCGGCACGCGTGCACTTGGATATATTTTCCAGATACAGATAATTATTGCCGCGGCTCAAGATTAGGGCGCCGGCCAGCATAACGGCGGCGACGATGACAGCCATGAAAATAGGCACGATAAACATGATGAGGTGCGAAATAAGCAGCCGGCTTTTTACAGTCATAGTTTCTCCTTGTATAGTTTCTGCTTTTACCCTACCTCAAATGATAGACTCCTTCAATAGAAAAGGGAAGAGTTTAATTTTTGTTTAAAAACGGATAAAGATGCGTTCATGGTTTTCAGGTATCGTATCCATAGAGAACAAGAGGGGAAATGAAATCTATGAAGGAAAAAATGAAAAGCCATCCGTATCTGTTTTTAGCAGCGGTCTTTGCTCTGCTGTTTCTTGCAGGAAACGAGCTGGCTGCCGTGACGGACACGGCGGAGTCCAATTACGCGCTTACCGCCAGGGAAATGGTGCTGTCCGGGGATTGGATGTCTCCGCGGATTTATGGACATTACTGGTATGACAAGCCGATCTTTTTTTATTGGGAACTGGCATTGTCTTTTGCCGCTTTCGGTTTTAATGAATTTGCGGCGCGCCTTCCGTCGGCTGTTTTCGGTGTGGCGTCCGTGCTGTATACTTTCTGGTTCTCCTCTAAGGTTTATGACAGGAAAACAGGCTGGACGGCGGCTTTGATCCTCGGAACATCTTTGGAGTTCTGGCTCCTGTCCAAGGCGGTGGTCACCGATGCGGCGCTTTTCTTTTTTATGAGTGTTTCCATTGCTTCCTTCTATCTGGGCTATCGGGAAGACAGGAGGTACTATTTCCTCTGCTATGCGGCGGCAGCGCTGGCGGTTCTGACAAAGGGGCCGATCGGGCTGGTACTGCCGGGGCTTTCAGCAATCCTGTTCCTTTTATGGAGGCGAGATCTGAGGGAAATGCTCCACGTCCGTCTGATTTCCGGCATGGTGTTATTTCTTCTTCTCTGCGCGCCGTGGTACATATACATGACCGTCTATCACGGCACCGATTTCCTTTTGAATTTCTTCGGTGTCCATAATTATCTCCGTGCCACGGTGGCGGAGCATCAGAGTACTGCCCACTGGTGGTTCTACATTGCCATGTACTTCGTCGGTTTTTTCCCTTGGAGCTTCTTCATGCTTCCCGCCCTTTTCCGGAAATGGAAAGAACACGGACTTTCTTTTGCCCGGGCGGATACGGCAACGCAGTTCCTTCTGGTTTGGGGAGTGACGGTTCTCTTTGTTTTCCAGCTGATTGCCACCAAGTATACGACCTATACGTTTCCCTCTCTTTTTGCCTTTGCCATCCTTACGGCAAAGCTTCTTGCCGGATATGACATGGCATTGGGGCGCAAGGCGCTGATGGCAGGCGCTGTATATACACTTCTGGTGCTGACCGTTGTACCCATTCTGACATACATGCGGTCGGGAAAAGGGCCGGGAACCGCGCTGGCATCTATGGATACGGGAAATGAAATCATCGTTTATGAAAATGAGTACCGGACATCAACCGTTTTTTACAGCGGAAAAATAATTTACCGTCTGGCATCAGCAGATGAGATAGACAGGTTAAAACCGGGAACGCTTTCCTGGAACGCCAAAAATGTGATGCCGTTCTATTCCAAGGAAAAACTTAAAGACAATAAAGACGGATATTTTATTGTTGTATCGCCCCGTACGGAAATGGGAGACACCGAGATTATTGAAGTGAAAGGAAGTGCAAGTGATGAGAATTCTGATTACAGGAGGGGCCGGATTTATCGGTTCCCATTTGACTGGGCTGCTATCCTCCGAGACAGTTACCATATTGGATGACTTGTCCGCCGGCAGGCTGGAAAATATACCGGATGATGCAAATTTCGTCTGCTGTGATGTCAAAAGCCCGCTGGCCCGGGACGTGGTGAAAAATGGACACTTCGATGCCATTGTCCACCTGGCGGCGCAGACCATGGTACCTGCCTCTATGGAGGATCCGAAGAAAGATATGGAAGATAATATAGAAGGCACGGTGAATATCCTGGAAGCGGCGAGGAAGTACGGTGTGAAGCGGATCATTTTTTCTTCTTCGGCCGCCGTTTACGGAGATATTGCTCCGGAGTGCCTTCCTGTGAGGGAAACGGAGCCGCTCCGCCCGGTATCTTTTTACGGACTGTCTAAAATGACCTGTGAGAATTATATCCGCCTCTATCAGAAAGCTTACGGCCTTTCCTATGTCATCTTCCGCTTTGCCAATGTGTACGGCGAACGGCAGGGAAACGGCGGGGAAGGCGGCGTAGTGAGTGTTTTTGCCAGACAGCTGGCGGAAGGGAAATCGCCGACCGTTTATGGAAACGGACAGCAGACACGGGACTTTATTTATGCCGGAGATATTGCCAACGGCATACGGAAAGCGTTGTTTTCGAAAACGGCGAATATCACCTGCAATCTGTCCACTGGACGCGAAGTGACAGTCAAGGATGCAGCGGACCGGCTGCTCCGGCTGTCGGGCTTGTCAAAGCTGATCTGCTATGCCGCGGCAAGAAAAGGAGATATCTTCCGGTCAGCGCTGTGCAGTAAGATGGCGGGAAAATATCTCGGCTGGGTGTCGGAAACGGATTGGCAGAAAGGATTGGAACGAACCTATTCTTATTTTGAAAAAGAATATCGAAGAGAACGGGACGCTATGCCGCCCGCAAACGGAATCCCTGCTGACGGCCTGGAAACAGATAAGACGGTGACAGACAATAATATTACGGATAATCGGAGGAAAAAGAATACTAAATACTAATATATAAAGAAAGAAGTTGTATCTCTTTTCCCGGGAATAGAGGGAAAGTGTTTCTGCTCTATGTAAATCCTGTATTGTCATGAAAAGAGGGAAATCTTTTCAGATTGGAATCGTAAGAGATTTAAACAGGACAAAAAGGAAGTGCGTAAGTCGGATGCCGATAACTTACGCACTTCCTTTTTATACTTCTTGTTTACGATTAAAAGGTGGGCATGATGTCCCGTAATCCTTGTATTTCTTTACAGCATCGTGCTGAGCTTTCCCACTCTTTGGGAATGGCGCGCTTCAGAATAGAACTTGAGGAACTTCCGCGCGATGACGGAGAGGGGACGGCCTTTGACCTTGACCACCGTTTTGTACAGTTCTGTGTCGGCTTCTTCGATACGGCGGCAGGTGAAATGACAGCCGATGTCCTCTCCCGGCTCAATGGGAACGAGGCTTACGCCGTAATCATCTTCCGCCCATTGGAGTGCCGCGGTCCTTGTCGTGCAGATGCTGAGAATATTCGGCTTTAAATTGTGTGCCTTAAAAATTTTGTTCATGATCAGATTGCAGCCTGCGGATGCACAGAGCGGCAGAGAGGCCAGATCTTTAATGGAAACCGTTTCCTTGTCGCCGATGTCGGTGAGGAATTTGGAATTTTTCGAGAAAATGGCGCATATATCTTCCTCTCTTTGGAATAAGATTTCAAAATCATTTTGATGGATCAGGGGCACACTTAAAATGCCCAGTTCCGTGATGCCGGAAAGAAGCTGCTGTGACTGCTCATTTACGCTGCCTTCGTAAATTTCATAAACCACATTCGGAAATAAGTCATGGAATGGTTCCAGACAGGTCTTAATGAAAATGGATGAACGGGAGTTGGCGGCGCTGATACGCAGCGTGCCCCGGTTTCCATCGCTGATGTCATCAATTTCAATCCGTGCCATATCTTCCAGTGAACAAATATACTTCGCCTTGTGGTAGAGGATTTTTCCTGCATCCGTTAAGATCAGATGCTTGCTTCCTCTTGTGGTGATAATCAATTTTGTACCGAAATATCCTTCCAGCGATTTCAGCTGTTTGGAAAGTGCCGGCTGGGCGATATGGACAAATTCAGAAGCGGACGTCATGCTGCCTGCTTCCACGATAGCCAGAAAATTTCTGTAATTATCTATTTCCATGAGTAGACTCCTTTTCAATGCAATGGAAAAAGTTTCCTCTTTTTCGTTTCGATGCCGGTCGAATTTGCATTTGTCAGAGTTTGCTGTATCTCTATATAGATTAGTATATTATTAATTGCAAGTCAATAAAAAGTATGCAAAAATGGGAAAATTTCTAATAAGAAATATTTCAAATTCCAATCGGGTATTTTTATTTTCTTTCTGCCTGGTGTACTGTATAGACATAAGAAAGGCTGCCGGCCAAATAGATTTGCATAATGTACTGAGTTTGCTGTTTCCGAAACAGAGAGGAGAATTATCATGACAGTTCAGAAAAAACAGGCTTTTGGCAGAATTTTGCGCCATCGTCTTGACGCTGCGAAATTATTCCCGAATTTAGGTGAGAAGGGAAAAGATTTCACCGATTATATCCAGGGGGCGCCCGTGACCAAATCGGAACTCGCCCGTCATGCAGAAAGAATCAGATTATCTCTTGTGACAAAATAATATCGGATCGGCTCTCACCTTCCCAGATTCGATTTTATTATCTGTCCCTTTAGCGAAATGGCTTGCCTGTGCAGGTCATTTTTTGTTTGCTTATTTAGGAAATAGGCGGGCACCGGCACAAATCATTCTAAACGGTCTTGCCCGCATTACTGAGTCGGCGAAAGAAGTCGTCATAATGACAGGAAACGCTGATCGTCATTCAGGGTGCCAAAGAAGGATCTGCCGCCGTAGTGAGGAAAACGGCAAGATGTCACCCGAGTAATAGATTCTTCGCTTTGTGTCATATTGCTGCTTCCTGTCATTCTCACAAAGCATTTCCCCCAAAGCTCTGAATGACCGGGGACGTTAAGGCGTCATCCAGAGTGTGAGCGAAGGATCTGCTGCCGTGGTGAGGAAAACGGAACGTGCCGGAAGTTTTTTTATGATCAGAGTCATTGCGGCGAGCCAGTATCCTCCAGCCACTGCATCAGTGATGAGGAATGTTTTACGTATAATAGAAGCTAGCTTCTAGCCCCTAGCTATTAGCTTTTAGCTTCTAGCTGATAGTTGCTAACCGCTAACTGCTAGTTGCTAACGGCTAACGGCTAACGGCTAACGGCTAACAGCTAATGACTAATGGTAAAGAGAAAATAATTTTTATTCTGATGTAGAAATAAAAATTATTAAAGAATAATTAGTAGAGCGGGAAGGCGGTTTATTCCCCGCAGGAAAGGGAAGCGGGCTTTTCAGGGTCCATATTTTATTGCTTATATTTCATATTAAAAAGAAAAAACAGGAATAACTTCTTTGTGAGGCATATCTAAATATTCTTATAAGATATTTTTAATATTTTAGAATAAATGTTAATCTTTTACCAGCCAAAGGAACAACGGCAGAAAACCACTCCGTAGTGATCCGGAATTAATCGGTTTGCTTTGAAAAAGGATGTGGTTAAAGTGCATGGCAGCCTCTGCTGGCATGTTTCTTATGACGAACTGATGGAACCTTGCGAAAATGGCGGTTCCGTATTTCCTAAAGTCCCGAACGGAAAGGAGGTTGCTGCATGGAAATGGAAGAAGAGGAAAAACGTAAGATTCGTGAATTCCTGAAGAAGGTGGATAAAAAGTATTATCGTCCCGATATCAAAGAAAGGAAATCCTTGTCCGAAGAAATGGTAAATGCGGCAGAAGAGGCGGGCGGAACCATTCCTCCTTTGGAGGAGGAGTAACCCTGCAGGTAGGAAATAGTTCAGAAAACGTCTTGGTGATTACTGCACTTTTATGACTTATTTCATGCTTACAATTTACCATTGCTTTTACAGGATTGGGGGAGTATTCAATTTATGGAAATGATTATGATGATGGATCCGGCAGTGAAGTGTCTTTGTCTTCTTGCCGTCGTGGCAGTCCTCTTTGTTACGGAAAAACTTCCGCTGGCGGTGACGTCGGTTTTCGCCGCTATTTTTTGCTGGCTGCTGGGCCTTGTGCCGATTGAACAGGTATTTCTGGGACTTGCCGATTCGACAGTCGTCCTCTTCGGCGGTATGTTTATCGTAGGCGCCGCCATGTTTTATACCGGTCTTGCCCAGGATATCGGCGGGCAGATCGTCAAACTTTTCGGTACAGGGGAAATTAAACTGATGGTCGGCATTATGGTTATTGCTGCTGTCATGTCTGCCTTCCTATCCAATACGGGAACCACAGCGTGCCTTATTCCGGTGGTTATCGGTATCTGTAAAGAAGCGCACATTCCCGTTTCCCGTGAAATGATGCCTCTTGCCTTTGCAGCGGGTCTCGGCGGTACCTGTACCCTCATCGGTACCCCTCCGAACATCATCGCCAACGTAGCCCTGAAAGCGGCGGGCATGGGGGATCTTCAATTCGGTTTCTTTGAATATGCCTGGATTGGTGTACCGATTACCGTGGCAGGCATTCTCTACATGGTATTCATCGGACGCCACCTGCTGCCTAAGACAGATGCCGATGATTTCAATGTGGATGAAGTGGAACAGGAAATCGAAGCCAATGAAACATCTAAAACAAAGAAAATCATCTGCGGTATGATCATGCTCGGTGTAATTATCACCATGGCGACAGGCTTCGTACCGCTGGAAATTGCGGCGGTTATCGGTGCGCTTCTCTGTGTCATCACCGGCTGCCTTTCCGAACGCCAGGCGTATGATTCTATTGACTGGGTCACCATTTTCCTCTTCGCCGGCATGATTCCGCTGGCGAGCGCTATGAATACCTCCGGCGCGGGGAAACTCATCGCGGAATATACAGTGGCGGCTCTCGGTGGAGATCCGTCTCCCTATGTCATCACCGCAGTGCTCTTCATCCTGGCCGTTGTCCTGACGCAGTTCATGAGCAATACCGCTTCCAAAGCACTCCTCTGCCCTGTGGGCATCGCTTTGGCAGCCCAGGTCGGCGCGTCCCCGCGGGCTGTTCTCATGGCGATTCTTATCGCATCCTCCTGTGCTTTCGCAAGTCCTGTAGGTACTCCGCCGAATACTCTCGTTCTCGGCCCGGGCAAGTACTCTTTCATGGACTTCGTCAAGTGCGGCACCGGTCTTGTTGTCATCTGCCTCGTGGTATCCATTGCGGTAATCCCCGTGGTATGGCCTTTCTTCCCGAATTAAGGGGAGTATGGCAGTATGACTGAAAACAGGAAATAGTAAGCCTGTTTTGCTGTCGAAATCAGAAAGTCTGTCGGATATATCAAACCGATGGACTTTCTTTTTTATGGATGGGGATATCAAGCCGTCAGTTGTTAGCCATTAGCCATTAGCCATTAGCTATTAGCTATTAGCAGTTAGCAGTTAGAAGCTAGTAGCTAAGAACTAGCAGCTAGGAGCTAGAAGCTAGAAGCTAGTAGCTAGCCATTAGCCGTTAGCTGTTAGCTGTTAGCGGCAAGACGCCATCAAAGTAATGGATTCTTTGCTCTGTGTCACTGTCTCGTCTGCCGTCTTCCTCACACAGCATTCTTGCTCCTGCTCTGAATAACTGGGGGCGGAAAGGGGGTCCGGGGTATAAGGGATAATTATTCTGCCGGATAAAAACCGCCTCTGAAGGTCAGATTCAGGTCTGACGGCCAGGGCGGCATTTTAATATTTATAGGATGTATTTTTCAGCAAAAACGGCGGTAGAGTTTTTCTGCAGCTTCCACGTCTGTCATATGGAAGCGGTGGAGTTTTTTGGTAAGCATGCCGATAAAGGGGTGGGAGCGGAGGAAGCGGACCGCTTTTTCTTTTATCCCATTTTTATCTGTATCGGTATAGCCTTTTTCAATGGCATCCAGCCAGTCTCTTTCTTCTGCGTAGTTTATTCTGCAGATTCCGTGGAGAAGAAGAAGAAAATCCTGTATTTTCTGCGTTTCTTTCCTGCTGCAGTAGCGCCGGCTTTCCCAGTCGAGAAACGTAATTTTTCCGCCGGTGCTGTACAGGATATCCCGCGGCGCAGGACGGCCGTGGATGACATCCGCATTGTGGAGTGCGGCAAGAGACGCGCCTATGCGGTAGAGAAGATTCTTTTTTTCTTCAAAGGTGAAATCAGGATCTTCCATCCAATCTTCTATCGTGGGGCCGCCGTCACGGGTGACCATGTATTCGGATGTGAGAACTTCGATTTGCGGAACGAGCCCGGGGCATGCCTTCGCGGCGATGGCAATTCGGGCGACTTCGAAAAGAAATTCCGTTTCCGGAGGCTGTTTTACCAGCCGGTTTCTTTTATTGCTGTACTTTCTTTTGATCCAGAAAATGGTATCATCGATTTTAAATCGTATATTCTTTTGATCCGGATGGCAGGCGATTTCTTTTTCCGCCGCTTGTTTTATGATTTCTGCATTCATGATTTCCCTGTGTGACGGCTAAATACTTTTAATAGATGTATCCATCTTAGCACGTTGACCCGATTTTTCAAGTTTCATGGAAGAGCCGGCGGCTTGAATAATCGGTTTATATTTCCTATACTGGACGTAGAATGATGAGAGAACACAGGGGATTGGAGCGGTGCGCGGGAGGATATATGGAAGCGGATGAGTGGGAAAGAACGGCCTGCGGGGAAATAAAAAGAGAGAAGCACTTTTGGGGAGAGAAATTTGCGTCTCCTCTTGGTTTATGCTGTTTCTTTCTTGCCGCTTTGGCGTTTTTCTTCCGGAGCCCTTTAGTTTCTTTGACGCTTCTTTTGCTTCCGCCTGCCTGGGAGGATTGGAAGACGGGGTATGTTTCTGATTATTGGAGCGTTTTCCTTGCAGCGGCAGGGTTGGGGCACAATGTTTTTTACAGCCGTCTGACGGATGGTTTTATATCCTGCGCTTTTGTTCTTGGCCTGTACGGGCTTCTCTTTCTGCTGGCAAAGCATGCCATGGGGGCGGGAGACATATTTCTTTCAGGTGCGGCTGCATTATGGCTTGTGCCGGTTTCCGTACCGCTTTTCCTGTTTCTTTCCGCTTTCTCCGCGGCTATGGCAGGCATGGTGCTTCTTTTTCTTGGCAGAATGTCCCGCAGGGAGGGGATTCCTTTCTGCCCGTTCATCGCGTTGGGAGGTGTGGCGGCATATGGCGCGGAAGTATTTCAGCTTCCGTTCTTTCCATCGTGGCACTGTTTTATTTGAAGTCCTTCTGACAGCGGTAATTTTATCGCTTGCGGCGCTGGCGGTGATCCCTCTGTACACGGGATGGCGGAGCGAGAAAAGGCTGGAACTGGCAGCGGAGGAAGTGGCTTCGGCGATACGGCAGGTGGAAATCCTTGCGAAAAATGAGTCGGCCGATTACCCTTCTATGTCAGAAGGGCTCACTTTCTTTTGTGAAACGATGACTGACGGCACGGGACGGTATTACACGAGGAAAGGGACGGAGCGCGTGAATCCGAAAGGACACCTGCCGAAAGGGATCCGTGTGGACGGAGGGAAAGCATCGCTCCGTTTCCGAAAAGATGGTTTCGCAGGAACGGGAGAGGAATATAACATATTTCTTACCACCGACAATGGAAAACACGGGCGGATGATTACCGTGGCCATGTATACGGGACGTGTCCGTATAAGGAAAATAAAATAGTGGGAGAGATTGTTTTTGTGGTAGAATGAAATTGTATCAGGGAGACCTGATATATCATTAAAGGAAAGGATTCTTTCCACGGATCATGAGCTGATCCATTTAGTATTTGTCACGAATTTTCGTGCACCTTTTATTTATGTAAGAAAAGAGGAAATTTATATGGCTTATTTTATTACCCCGAATGTTACGGTGGATAATTCCGCTTTCCCTCTTCGGCAGGCAGAAGGGAAAGTTCTCGGACGCGTCCGTTCCCTTGTCAAGGGATCCACGCCGCGGGCGGGAGTGAAGGATTACCGCTTTTTTGTTGATCCTTTGTCATCGCTGCCGCCTGAAATGGGAGAAGGCCCGCGGTTCGGCTTTACCGGATTTATGAGCCGCAGCGGCTACGGTTTCAATGCTTTTGCCGGTGAAGAGGAGGCGCTTGCCAGATTGCAGGAAGATCTGGGCGGTTCTTTCGTGACATTCACGCCTGCTCTTAGAAATAATAAGTTTTTCGTCCTTGATGATTTGAAAAAGGAAGGACGCACCCCTTTCATGGAACAGGATGAAGATTACCGTCCCGTTCCTGCTTTTGGACGGCAGGGAGAGCCTGCGATGGAAGGAGATATCAATAAATTCTGCCGCCATCTTTTGGAGGGGAAACCTATACCCGGCCTGTCAAAAAAATATTGGAACAATGATTTTACGCCCTACTTTATTGCTGCGGCTGCGGAGCGGCACGATGGAAAGTTGGGCGACTTTGTTCTTTTTGCACCTTTGAATGGAGATGCTTTTGAAGAGACAGTCATTGATGAGGGTGGCGCGTATTTTCACGGAGGCCGTCTCGGGTACAAAGTGATTGATATCTCTGACGAAATCATGGCGGGCCACGTTCTCCGCTGTGCCAATTCACCCCTTTGGTTTGTACCTTTTGAATATATCGAACACTTGAAAGAGGGCATGGAAGAAGTGCCGGCTGATGGGGATATTTTATCCGCCCGCGGCATTGAAGAAAGGCCGGCAGTATCTTTTGTGTCTGCCGCAGAAGCACCTGCGGGTTTGGGAAATATCCTGCCTTCCCTTTTGGAGAAAGACACTTCTGAAAGCGTGACTGCCGGCGAGGAAGGACCGGCAATCGATGAGAAAGTGGAAGAAATAGAAATGTCTGAAGAAACGGAGGAAAAACCGGACAGGGAAGATGAATTCCTGAACCGTTTTTCCGCGCTTGCTTCTTCAAAAGGACTTCTGTATGCGGAAAAAGATTTGATCAATTTCCATATTTCCGTGAAATCTTCGCGCCTGACGATCCTGTCGGGGATGAGTGGCACAGGAAAATCACGTCTTGTCCGTCTTTACGGCGAAGCCATGGGGCTGCCTGATGACCGCATCGCCGTCGTGCCTGTCCGTCCGTCATGGATGGATGACGGAGATATCCTCGGCTATGCGGATATGAAAAATATGATTTACCGCCCTGCCGACACGGGCCTTGCGGAGCTTCTTCTTGATGCGGAAAGGCATCCGGAGGAAATGTATATCGTTTGCTTTGATGAAATGAACCTGGCCAGAGCGGAGCATTACTTTGCCCAATTTATTTCCGTACTGGAAAAAGAGGAGGATCCGGTTATCCGCCTGTACAATCCGTCGCTCCAGGGGCGCCTTTATAATGGGGACGCCTATCCCGCGGAAATTTCCATCGGAAGAAATGTCATTTTCACCGGTACGGTGAACGTGGATGAATCGACGTACCGTTTTTCCGATAAAATCCTCGACCGCGCGAACATGATTACTCTCCATCAGGAACGATTCAGCGACTGGCTCACTGCCGAAAAGGCGGAGCCGCCGGATCTGAAGGAAATATCCTTTGTCCAGTTTGAAAGTTACCGGAAAACGGGGGATATGGAACTCACGGCGCGGGAATTGGAATTCCTTGATACGCTGAATGATGCCCTTCGGGAAGGCGGTGTCCAGGGGTGTATCGGTTTCCGCGTGGCGCGCCAGATGGACAGGTACTTAAAGAATATTCCAGAAAATGACGGTTTCGATCGGGAAGCGGGACTGGACTGCCAGCTGGTACAAAGGATACTTACCAAAATACGCGGCTCTGCCCAGCAGCTGTCTGCTTTGCTCTCGCTCTCTGACAAAGGCGAAGTGGAAGGGCGTTTAGTCAAGGTGCTTGACAGTTTTTCCGACCTTTCCGATTTTGAGGAATCACGATGTGCCTTGCGTGCTAAAGCACAGGAACTGAATTTGTATGATTACACGGTCTGAACGGTCAGGAGAAAAACGGAACCGGATATTTTCACCGGGGAGAAGGAACCGCCGTGAAAAGAAACTGCCCTTCAGGCTTTCTTTCATTACAAAAGGCGACGGCGGCCGTGTTTACCCGTTTACCCGGTTTGTAAACGGAGAAGAAGCAGTTTTGGAAGAATCCGCCGGTGTGAGTCTCGTGGAAAATCAGGATATCTGGCTCCGCTTCGACGGGCCTCCCGATTTCCGTTTTACCATGGACGGGCTCGATGTGGTGACACTGCCCCATGCGGAAAAGATTGACGGACAGAGTTATCTCCGCCCCGGATGGAAAGGAGAACCGTTCCTTCTTTTTGAGGGGAGAGACTTCCCGCTTGTTCCCGGTTACTATGTGATTACCGTGACAGGCGCGGGAAAAATATGGCGGGGGCTTTTGGAAATCACCCCTAAGTTCATGGGACGGCAGAGCTGGCAGGCTATGCGTGAGGAACTGGTAGAGGAAATAAAAGATCTTTCCTTCGATTTTATGAAACGGAGTATCCATATTTCCCGCTCCATGGAAGGCGAACTGGGGCTGAAATCTGCCATGCTGCTCCGTTTCTATGCCATCAGCGAAGAGTCGGACCGTGTCGTGCAGGTGCTGGGGGAACTGGCACGTACGGCAAATTCCCGCATCGTCCGCAAACAGGGGGTCGTAAGGAGCAATCGGGATGCCGCAGGCGCCCATATCCGCTGCGCATCGGGAAAGTCGCGGGAAGGGACGCCCGTCCTGCCTGTCATCCGTTCGGAAGTGACCTGGAACGTGGCGGAGAATCGTTTTGCCAAAGCTATTTTACAAAAGCTGGATGAAAATCTCCGTTCTTTTGTACAGGAAATTGACGATCATGCAAGGCGGCTGGGAAAAGTACAGGATGCCAATGCGGGGTACTATAAAAACCGAGATTTTAAAAACGGGGCCAATGCGCTTTCTCATTTTGAGAAATACCGGGCCCGGGCGGTGCATATACGAAATGCTATCCGGATGGTGGCAGAGGCGACTTGGTTTCATGAAGCAGAAAGCGGAATGCCCGAAACACTGCCCATGACCGTTTTTCTTGACCCCCGTTATTCCCTTTTGTACAGGCTGTACAGAAATTTGAAAAATCCTGCCGACAGTCTTTCCGTATCATCTTTCTATCAATTCCAGTGGAAGAGGACAGACAAACTGTACGAACTTTGGTGTTTCCTCCAATTCATCAAAGCGCTGGAAGAAAAGGGGTGGGAGCTGGCGACGGGCCCTGCCGTGGTACAGGAAGACGGGAAGTACCGTCTGTCCAGCCTGGAAGAAGGAACGGAAATTACTCTGTCGAGGAATGATGAAAAGATCCGTCTCATTTATGACGGCACTGTGCCCCAGCATGCATCGGACACCGACAGGGAAACGGATCCCCTCTATACGAATAATGTCCACCGCCGTCCTGATCTCCGCATGGACTACTATCGGAACGGAGCGTATAATGGCTCTCTCGTGGCAGATTTTAAATATCGTGACATTTTTTTCCTGTGGCGCGACGCGGCAAGAAGTGCGGGCATCCGTACCCAGTTCAACGCGTACCGCGATATGAATACGAAATTTTACCGCGGCATGGAAGAAAGCGATTCTCTCAGGAACAGCCGCCCTGTAAAAGAAGTGTGGGCGGTTTTTCCGAAAGAAATACCCCCCCGCGGAGATGAGGATTTCAGTCTTCGTTTCATTTCTCTTGCTCCCGGTCTGAAAGCGAACGGGAATCTGGCGGAGATGGTGGAGCGGTACATTGTTTCTCTGAATGAAAATTAGGACAAAAAAAGCGTTTGGAACCAAACAGTCCAAGCGCTTTTCAATTTACCGGATATGGTCTTTTGGAATCTGTGCCTCGCAGAGGTGGTGGATTTCTTCCGTATGCCTGCTTTCTGTAAGGAAGTAAAGGAAATCACCGGAGAGAAGTTTTGTATCAGGGTCGGGAATCATATCTGCCCCCTGCCTTTTGATATTGACGAGTACCGTGTGAGACAGACGGGGGATTTCCTCTACCGTCCGGTTTTCGAGGATGGAACCGCTGCCCACGGGAACTTCCAGAATATTTCTTTCTTCGTCGGAAACGGGCGTAGAACCATTGGACAGGGATTTTTTCAAGAGAGAATCATAAATCGGCTGACCTTTCAGCAGTTCCGCTGTGACATAAGCTACGGCGGAAGCGAGGGCAAGCGCCGTGAGGTGATGGAAGTCACCTGTCATTTCCAGAATGAGGAGCGTCCCCGTAATGGGAGCACGGATACTGGCGGCAAAGAAAGCGACCATGGCAATGATAATAATGTTTGGCAGGTAGAGGGCGGATAAAATGCCTGCAGAGATGAGGAGTTCCCCCTCCAGGGAGCCGATGAGAGCGCCGATAACGAGAAGAGGCAGGAAAAAACCGCCGGGAACGCCGCAGCCGTAACTGATGAGGGTGAAAAGAAATTTTGCCAGAAGAAGCGCCGCAAGGAATCCGAAGCCGTACCGTGCTTTTGCCAGCGAATCGACCAGGAAATTTCCTCCGCCCAAGACATCGGGCAGTGTGAAAGCAAGAATCGTCGATGCAAAGAGGGCAAACATGATTTTCATATATTGGCTTCTGAAGATAGGAAGACCATAAAAAGCGTCCATATGGAGCAGGCCATAATTGAAAATGATACCTGCAAAACCGCAGGAAATGGCAATAAGCACTACACACCACAAGTATTCCGATGGCAGATGGACAAGAAGAGGAAAGGAAAAACTTGTCGCCGATCCGAAAAAGAACTGGGACACAATGGTGGCGGAAATAGCGGAAGCCATTGTAGGGAGAAGGACAGCGCCCGAAAAATTGCGGTGGAGCTCCTCCAAAGCGAACATCGTTCCCGCCAGGGGAGCGTTAAACGCCGCCGCAAGACCCGCGCTGGCGCCGCTGGTAATGAGGTACCGTTCCTCCATGCGTGTCCGTCCCATGAGGCGGCTCAAGCCCTGGGCCGCAACGGCGCCGATTTGAATAGACGGCCCTTCACGGCCCAGAGACAAGCCCGCGCCGATGCCTAAAGCACCTACGGTGATTTTTACCCAGAGAATGCGGAACCATTTCATTTTGAAGAAACCGAGAATGACACCCTTCACCTGCGGAATCCCCGACCCGGAAGCCATGGGGGCGTATCGGCACATGCCGTAAAGTGCGCCGCCGATGAAAAAAAGCGCCGCCAGCCACCCAAGGAGGGGGAGGAAATCGGAAATCCCGAAAGACGGGATAATGATTTCCTGAAACAGACGGCGGCGATAGGTATCAGCCAGTCCCAGGAGGAAACGGAAAAGGGCAATCAAAAGACCGCCGGCGATTCCGACGAGGATTCCCTCCAAAAAAAGGCGGAGACGGAACCGGTGCCAGTGATCAAGAGCGAGATATGTTTTGAAAAGCTGTTTATTAAACTGCAGGCGGGATTCTTCTCTTTCCGCCTTTTCCGATTGAGAGTCCATAATCTTTCCGATAGAAATAAGCCGCGAAGATGCTGCAGCCTGAAAATTAAAGTTTAACCTGGTAAGTGAGTACCGCGTCGATAGCGGAAATGGCGTTTTCCCAAGTGAGGTAAGAATCCTTCATCTCCCGGGCGTAAAATTCATCTTTTACGTACTTCGCATTGATTTCCACATTCAATCTGGCCGCACGGATGCAGGAAACGGCTTCTTCTGCGGCGATAACCGCGTCGGTGATGACATTCTTATTGCAGTGAAGCAGAAGCTGGGTAAATGCGGGGAGCAATTCGCTCATAGCATCTGCCATCCGGTAAGGCGCTTCCGCCGATTTTTTAAAAGCCGCTTCCAGTTTTTCTTTCCTCTTCGTATCGGCAGGATCCCTTGGTGATTGGAGAAGCGCCATCAATTCACGGAAGTTTTTTGCATCTTCATCCATCAAATCAAGGAAAATAGAGCGGGCTGATTCGAAAATGACGGCATACTGCTCTGCTTTTTCACGGAAATCATCAGTATTCTTTTTGGAAGAAGAAAGGCGGGAAACCATTTCTCCCAAGGCACAGGCCTGTGCTCCGATGAGTCCCGCAGCAGCACCGCCGCCGGGAGCGGGAGCCGTAGAACCGAGAGCGGATAGGTAAGCATCAATCGTCATTTCATGAAATTTAAGAGACATAGGACCTCCTACAGGTTTTATTACTCTTCTTATTATATAGCTCCGGGCAAGACAGAGAAAAAGTAGAAGGGATCCACCGCGTACAAGAGCTTTTCTCTGGAAACTTGAAATATTGACGCCTGTGGGCAAGCATGGTATAATACATTCCGTTATACAGCAGGTGCTGTATGACAAGATGCGGCGGGTGTGGTGAAGTGGTTAACACGGCGGATTGTGGCTCCGTTATGCGTGGGTTCGACCCCCACCACTCGCCCCATTTTTTTACACAAATCTATACGGTTTGCAGGAGAGGATTCATTTTCTATAATGGGGGTATAGCCAAGCGGTAAGGCAACGGACTTTGACTCCGTTATCGGTGGTTCGACTCCACCTACCCCTGCCAATATATTGCGCGGACAGCCGCGTTTTTTTATTGGTATTTTTAAACGGTGCAGTACCGTAGGCATGCATTTTTGTATGTGTATCTGTCTGTGGACTGCGGATCTCATGGTTTAAATTTATGCGAGAGTTTTTACATATTAATGGGTACTGCATCTTTATATGATGAAGGGAAGTTGGATTAATTTCTATTGATTATGAGATGAATATATATAAAGAAAATCATTGTTTTTTCTGATGGTTGTGATAAAATAAAATTCGATTCATCCCGGATGCGGACAGACACTCGCCGGGGGGATGAAAGGAGATTGGAAGAATGAGCAGTTCAGTACAGTTTTATTTGGCGATTTTTATTTTTCTCATGACTTATGTGGGCATTATGTCAGAGAAAATACATCGTACGATTTGTGCTCTTGCCGGCGGCGGCGCTATGATTTACTTTGGTCTCGTTACGCAGGAGCAGGCGATTACAGAATTTATCGATTTCAATACACTGGGACTTTTGACGGGGATGATGATTTTGATTTCTGTTGTGAAGCAGTCCGGCTTTTTCCAGGTGCTTGCGCTGTGGGCGCTGAAGAAATCAAAGGGATCTCCGCGGGAGCTACTGATTTTGCTTTCTATCGTCACGGCAGTGGGGGCGGCGCTCATTGATTCCGTCACGGCAGCGCTCCTGATCGCACCCATGACGATTTCCCTGTGCCGCATGCTCCGTATGTCTCCCGTGCCTATTCTGATTTCTGAAATATTGATGTGCAACATAGGCGGTACGGCACTTATGATCGGGAATCCGCCAAACGTCATGATCGGTTCCGCGACACACCTGGATTTCAATGACTTCCTTATAAATCTGGCTCCGGTCGTTGTCATTACGGTCATTGTCATCCTGATTGCGGTCCTTCTCATTTTCAAGAATGATTTTTCCGGTGTCCGCATGAGTGCGAAAGAGCTGGAAAAAATTGATATTATGTCCGGCGTGGAAGACAAATCTATTTTCAGCCGGTCGCTTATGGTTCTCGCGCTTACGGTCCTCGGCTTCGTTGTCCATTCCCATTTCGGTCTGGAATCGGCAACGGTCGCCATGACGGGCGGTATGGCGGCACTGCTCTTCTGCGGTATCAATCCGGAGGATGCTCTTAAAGAGGTGGATCTGGACACACTCATGTTCTTCATGGGCCTCTTCATTTTGGTGGGGGGCATGGAAAATGCCGGCGTCATTACGGCAATTGCGGAAAAGGGGATTGAAATGGTGGACGGCGACAGCCACCTGATTACCTTCCTCATTTTGCTTCTTTCCGGTGTAGCTTCCGCTTTCGTTGACAATATTCCTTTCACGGCGACAATGATTCCCCTGATCCAAGATATGCAGTCTCTCATGAATCTGCCCCATGCCGATTATATGTGGTGGGCGCTTGCGACCGGCGCGTGCTTCGGCGGCAACGGCACTATGATTGGCGCTTCACCGAATGTGATCATGGTGGCTATCGCGGCAAAAGAAGGGTTCAATATCAGCTTTACCGCTTTTATGAAATGGTGCTTTCCTCTGATGCTCCTGTCTCTTTTTGTAGCAGGGTGTTACCTTGAGACACGGTACTTCATTTTCGGTATGTAAATAAATAGAATAATATAATAGAGTAGAAAGCGCTTTTCTTCAGAGAAGCGTTTTTTCTGTTGTAAAAGACGGCCTTAATGAAATATTTAATATACACTTATTGCTTTTCTTTTGCATGGAGTTGGCCGAACTAAGATAAATGAATAAAACGGGAATTTTATGTGTATGTCCATTCCGTAAATAAGATGGTTCTGCAAACCTTTTCTATTTGACTTTTTTATATTAGTGGTATACTATAATTTTTGATGTAAAGAATATAGTATACGTTTTTACATATCATTCATTGACTAAGGAGGGTCATGATGGACGCAAGAGAAAATGCTTATGTACTGTGGTTTGATGAGCTGCGCCGCGCGGACGTGGGATTGGTAGGGGGAAAATCCTCTTCTCTGGGGGAACTGACTTCTTCCGTGGATGTGCCTGTTCCGTACGGATATGCGACAACAGCCAGCGCATACCGCTATTTTATGGAAAAGACGGGACAGAATAAGAAAATCCATAAGATGCTTCAGGAACTGCAGGATGTGGAAGATTCCGTAGAGCTCCATGAAGTCTGTACAAAAATCCGTGAAAGCATCTGCTCTGCAACTATGCCGGAAGACCTTGCCGAACAGATTGGAAAGGCTTATGAAGAACTTGCCGAAAAGGTGGGTGAAAAGAATCCTTTCGTCGCCGTCCGCTCCTCTGCTACCGCGGAAGATTTGCCGGATGCTTCTTTTGCCGGGCAGCAGGATACATACCTGAACGTCACCGGGCGGGATATGGTTATCCGGAAGGTAAAGGAATGCTATGCGTCCACTTTCACCGACCGTGCCGTTTATTACCGTGCGAAGAAAAACTTTGACCATGAAAATGTGGCGCTTTCCGCCGCCGTCCAGATGATGGCCGACGCAAAAGCGGCAGGTGTCATGTTCACCGTCAACCTGGCGACCGGCGCTGACGACAGCATCATGATCGAAGGCTCCTGGGGGCTTGGCGAATACATCGTGCAGGGGACCGTAACACCCGATAATTTTGTTGTGGATAAAGATTCTCTTACCATTACTTCCCGCCGCATCAATGAAAAATCCATCGAACTGATCCGCAAAGAAGGCGGCGATGTGGAAGAAAGAAAAGTGGAACCGGAACGCGCCAAAGCGCAGGTTATAAGCGATGAACAGGTCGCCCAGCTGGCCGATTACGCGAAACGTATTGAAAAACATTACGGCTGCTATATGGATATGGAATGGGCTGTCGACCATAAAGACCGCCTTTGGATTCTCCAGGCACGCCCTGAAACAGTCTGGTCCAAGAAAAATAAAGAAAAGAAATCGGAGGAAGAAACAGTCATGACAACTGATCACAACGTACTTGTAAAAGGGCTTCCCGCATCCCCGGGCATGGCGGCAGGCAAATGCCATGTCATCACCGATCCGAAAGACATTGATACCTTTAAAGAAGGCGAAGTTCTTGTCACCACCATGACGTCTCCCGATTGGGTACCCGCTATGAAGAAGGCAGTCGCTATCGTGACTGATGCCGGCGGTATGACCTGCCATGCTTCCATTGTATCCCGCGAATTGGGAATTCCCTGTGTTGTCGGAACAAAGAGCCGCAGTGTAGAAGCGACAGGCGTGCTGAAAACGGGACAGGATATTACCATTGATGCACGCAACGGCATTATTTATGACGGCATTGTTGCCGATCTTGTGAAGAAAGGAACGCCCGCTGCCCAGGCAGCAGGTACAGCGGCAGTAGCTGCCGAATATTTCCCGCCTACAGGCACCCGCGTCCTTATGAACCTCGGCGATCCCGATCTGGCTGATAAATATGCGTCGCTTCCCTGTGATGGTATCGGACTCATGCGGGAAGAATTTATCTGGACCACCTTTATTCATGAACATCCGCTGTACCTGATCGAAACAGGCCGGCCGGAAAAAGTGGTAGATATGCTTGCGGAAGGCATCAGCAAAGTATGCCGCGCCCTTGCTCCGCGTCCCGTTGTTCTCCGCTTCTCCGATTTTAAATCCGGCGAATACAGAAATCTCAAGGGCGGCGATAAGTACGAACCGGAAGAACCGGCCGACCTTCTTGGCTGGAGAGGCGCTTCCCGTTACTATGATCCGAAATATACCGATGCATTCCGCCTGGAACTGAAAGCAGTCAGAAAAGTCCGTGAAGAATACGGCCTGAAAAATCTGAACTGCATGATTCCGTTCTGCCGCACCGTTGATGAAGCAGAAAAAGTAACGGCCATTATGAGAGAAGAAGGACTGGAACGCGGTCCGGACTTCAAACTTCTCCTTATGGCGGAAATTCCGGCCAATATTCTCCTGGCAGACCGTTTCAATAAATTTGTTGACGGCTATTCCATCGGCTCCAATGATTTAACTATGCTTATTCTGGGATGCGACAGAAATAATGATACCGTAGCTTCTCTCTTCGATGAACGTAATCTGGCCATCAAGAGGGCTATCCGCCACCTGATCAAAGTGGCGCACAGAGACGGCAAGACCGTATCCATCTGCGGACAGGCGCCGTCCGTATATCCAGACTTTACGGAATTCCTCGTAAAGAGCGGAATTGACTATGTGTCCGTCAACCCGGACATGGTGAAGAGTACCCGGCTGAATGTAGCCCGCATCGAGCAGCGTCTGATGCTGGATGCGGCGACGGGCAGAGGTGTCGTGGATCAGGAAGATTACGAACTTTGATTTTGAGATAATGGCAGAGGGCATGGGAAAGTTGACATGTCCTCCGCCACAGTTCCGCTTTGCGGAAGAAGGAGAGAAGGGAAATTATGCAGCTTACCGGCCGACAACAGGAAATCACGAGGATCGTTCGGGAAAACGGTCCTATCACAGGGGAAATGATCGCACAGCGTCTCCATGTGACGAGGAGCGCGCTGCGTGGAGATCTGGCGGTTCTTCTTTCAGGAGAGGTAATCGCTGCCCGCCGTCGTCTCGGCTACTATTACCTTGGGGGCGGAGAAGATCCCGCGGCTGCTGAAATCCGTTCCTGCACGGCGGAAGACTGTATGTCCCGCCCGATACTTGTCGGAGCGGAATCCAATGCCTATGACGCGGCGGTTCTTCTGTTTACCGAAGATATCGGTACGCTCTTCGTGGGAAAGAAAGATGACATACAGGGCGTCGTTTCCAGGAAAGATCTTCTGAAAGCGGCCATGGGCCGTGATGATTTGGCAAAAGTGCCGATTTCCATGGTAATGACATCCCGTTCGAAAATGATTTATGCCGAACCGAAAGAAGATCTTGTATCCATCGCACAGAAGATGATGGATTATGAAGTCGATTGTCTTCCTGTAGGGACTTTTAAAAATGTGGGAAATGACAGGAAATTTGTTCTTATCGGGCGCGTATCGAAAACGAATATCACCCGTCTCTTTTTGGAATTGGGGAAAGGCGGCAGAAAATAATAAATGGCAAAACAACCGCAGGTTTATGTCGTTTCCGATTCTCTTGGAGAAACGGCGGAAAGTGTGGCTAAGGCGACCATCGGCCAGTACGACACGGATATTGAGATCCATCGTGTGCCCTTTATCCGTCATACGGATCAGATAGAAAAAATTATTGATGAAGCGGCACAGGCGGGGGCTGTGGTCTGTCACACACTGGTCAGTCCTGAACTCCGTGCCGACTTTGAACGGATAGCCCATGAAAAAAATGTCCGTTATGTGGATATCTTAGGTCCCATGATGAATATGGTGACTGATGTGGCAGGGGTGCAGCCCCGCATGAAACCGGGAATCATCCACCGTCTTGATGAAGAATATTTTAAGAAAGTGGAAGCCATCGAATTTGCCGTCCGCTATGATGACGGAAAAAATCCGGCAGGCTTCGCGAAAGCGGACATGGTTCTCATCGGTGTGTCCCGCACATCAAAGACACCGCTGTCCATGTATATGGCGCACAAAAAGTACAAGGTGGCGAACCTGCCCCTTGTGCCGGAAGTGCAGATACCGGAAGAAATATTCCAGGTGCCTCCCTATCGTCTGATCGGCCTCATTATTGACCCTTACAAACTGAACGGAATCAGAAGAGAACGAATGAAAGCGCTCGGATTTTCAGGAACGGCAAATTACACTGATATCGAGCGCATTGAGGATGAGCTGGCTTATGCCAAAGAAGTCATGCATCAGCTTCACTGTACCGTCCTTGATGTATCAAATAAAGCCATTGAAGAGACGGCGAGCCGTATCATGTCCATTATTGAGCGGAATAAGGAACTATACGGCGACAAATATTGACAGATGATGAAATCTCCCGAAGGAAACTTCAGGGGATTTTTTTGTGCTGGAATGATTTTATGAATACATTTGCGGAAGCACTGTTCATCACCACGGCAATAGATCCTTCACGTTCGTTCAGGATGACGATTAACGTTTTTCTCATTATGAAGCCTTAACGTGTCTTATACAAGGATCATGGAGCCGGCCGTCAGAAGGAGCTGCTGGCGCACGCAGTGTGATTGAGGATACTCGCTTGTCGTAATGATTTAAATCGTAAAAGAATAGTTAGCTTGTAGCTGACAGCTCACAGCTGATAACTTTTATCTTCTTACTGTCTTCCCCACCACGGGTGCAGATCCTTCGCTGCCTCTCTGAATGACGTCTTACCGTTCTCTGTCATTAGTACTATATAAGCGTAGCAAAAAGAAATACAACATTTCCCCTGCTGCACTTATTTTCTGAACGGGGACAAGCATTCTGCTTGAGAAAGCCGGAAAGCGGGATGGTGACACAAAGCGAAGAATCGATGACTCTCATGACGTCCTGCGGGGTTCTTTCTATTTATCTCATCACGGTGGCAGATCCTTCACTAGCGTTCAGGATGACGCTTTACTGTTAGTGTCATTATGATGTTTTCCGCTCCCCATCGTTAGTAACGCTTTCCCCCAATCGTCATTCAGAACGGGGGTAAGAATGCTGTGTGGGAAAATGGGTAAGCGAAACGGTGACACGGAGTGAAGAATCTATTACACTGATGACACTGTGCGGTTTCTTTTCTGTTTATCACAAAATTACTCTTACCGTTTTCCCCATCACGGATAATAGATCCTTCACATTCGTTCAGGATGACGTCTTACCTTAATTGTCACTTTCATAACTAACCCTTTGCCAATACTCCGAATGACGTCTTCCGTTTCCCTCATCATGGGTGGGGATCCTTCGCATTTGCTCCGGATGACGTCTTACCGTCACTCGTCATTTAGAAGGTATGATAAAAGTTTACTGCGGAAACAATAAAAGAAAACCACCTTTTATTTGATAACAATTAGAAAATATGATATGCTGTAGAACAAATTGAAATTTATTCGCAGATTAAGCGGATGCTGGATCGGTAAGGATGGAATTTACATGAGAAGCAAACGAATGCGGCGAAGCATCATCAGACGTGTTTTGCAATTTATTCCCGTACTGCTGGGAATTACTTTTCTTGCGTTTCTTTTAATCTATTTATCGCCAAGTGATCCTGTGAGCGTGCGTATGTCGGCAGGCGGCATTTCCGTCAGTCCTGAAATCATGGAGTCCATGCGGAGATCCATGGGGCTTGACCGCCCGCTTCTTATACAGTATGGCGACTGGCTGTGGAATATTCTTCACGGAAATATGGGAAAATCATATATTACTGACGCTGACGTGCTGGATCAGATTTTGAAAGCGCTGCCTTATACATTAAAAATGGCGGGCGCTTCTCTTTTGCTGACCCTCTGCATTTCGATTCCCGTAGGGATACTCACGGCGGCCATGCAGAACAGCAAGTTTGATTATGTGGTCCGTGTCATGGCGTTTGTGGGAAATGCTCTTCCCAACTTTATCATTGCCCTTTGCCTCATGTTTATTTTTTCCTACCGTCTCGGGTGGATTCCGGTGCTGGCGACGACAAAGCCTATCGGACTTGTCCTTCCTGCGTTTACGCTGGCGCTGGTCATGTCGTCCCGCTATATCCGGCAGATTCGTGCTGCCATGCTTGACGAGCTGAGCAAGGGGTATGTGGTGGGACTTCGTTCCCGCGGACTTTCTGAAACGACCATTTTGTATAAAAATGCATTAAAAAATATTATGGTAACGGTGATTACGCTTACCGGTATTTCCCTCGGCTCTCTTCTGGGCGGAACGGTCATAGTGGAAACCGTTTTCACCTGGCCCGGTCTCGGCAGCCTTATTATGGAAGGGATCAGCCAGCGGGACTATCCTGTGGTACAGGCGGTCATCGTATGGATGGCATCTGCTTTCATGGTGGTCAATCTGCTCACCGATATTTCTTATACCGTTTTTAATCCGAAAATTAAAGATATATAGGAGGACCTGTGGATCTTTTTGCAAAACGGATTTCCAAAAGCATGTGGTGTCTTCTCGGCATTATCCTGTTTATCATTCTTTTCAGTTTGATTTCGCCGTACCTGGCACCTGATGATCCCTATCTGACCCATTCCGACAATATTCTTGCCGCACCGGATATGAATCATTTATTCGGTACCGACAGCCATGGACGTGACGTGCTTTCCCGGGTCATGGTAGGGAGCCGCAATTCCATTTTCGCTGCGTTCGCCATTATTGCCTGCGCAGGGACATTGGGAAGCTTTGTAGGTCTTATGGGCGGTTACTTCGGCGGGAAAACGGATGCCTGTCTTATGCGGGTGACCGATGTATTTCTCGCGTTTCCCGATATCCTTCTGGCTATTGCCGTGGCGGGTATTTTAGGCGGAAGTCTTTTAAATGCCATGTTCGCCCTCGTGCTGACGGCGTGGACCCAATATGCCCGGCTGGCACGGAGCTCGACCATTGCTATTAAGGAGGAAACCTTTATCCATGCTGCCCGTCTCGGCGGGTGCAGCGATGGGGAGATTATATTTCTCCATATTTTGCCGAATATCGCGGGGCCGCTTATCGTGACCGCGACGCTCCATGTAAGCGGTATGATGATAGGGATTGCCGGGCTGTCCTTCCTCGGACTCGGCGTGCAGGTACCGGAAGCGGAGTGGGGATCCATGATCAGCGAAGGACGCTATTGTCTTCAGAATGCGCCGTGGGTGGCTCTCGCACCGAGTGCCGTCATGGTTTCCGTTATGCTTGTTTTTAATTTATTCGGTGACCAGGTCAGAGATTTACTGGATCCGAAAAATGAAAAATAATTATATTTTTTAGGAGGAAAAAACATGAAAAAAAGATGGATTGCTGCAGGATTGGCAGCGGTAACGGCCTGTTCCGTTTTTATCAGCGGCTGCGGTGATGATAAGAAAGCGGCGGCAGATAAGATTGTCCGTGTGGCGGGGACAGTATCCGTATCTTCTTCGTCCATGGATCCGGCAAAAGGATGGGATGGCTGGTACATTGTCCGCTACGGTGTCGGTGAGACGCTGTTTAAAGTAGGGGATGGTCTCAAGATTGAACCCTGGCTTGCTGAAAAGTTTGAAAAGATAGATGACCTGACCTGGAAAATCACACTGAAAAAGAACGTGACCTTCTCCAACGGGGAGGCCATGACACCGCAGAAAGTGATTGACTCCCTGAAACGTGTGGGCGACATGAATGAACGCGCCGGTTTCCTGAAAACCGCTGTTTATACTGTTGACGGGGACGCTGTCGTCATTAAGACGGAAAAACCGCGCCTTACCCTGATCAATGACCTGGCGGATCCTTATGCGACCATTATCGACGTGGCAAATACGAAAGATTTTGAAAAAGCGCCGATTGGTACGGGCCCATTCGTGATGGCATCGTATGAGAGCAATAAAAAAGCCGTCATGAAAAAGAATCCGAAGTACTGGGGCGGGGAAGTCAAGTCTGACGGCGTGGAATATACCAAAGTCACTGACGCAAATGCGCTTGCCATGTCTCTCCAGGGCGGCGAAGTGGATATCGCCCAGGATCTGACCGTAGACGCTGCGGAAACTGTCGCGAAAAAAGACAACCTCATTGTGAAGAGGGTGGCACAGCCCCGCGTGTACCAGATGTATTTCAATCTGAATAAAATGCAGGATAAAGCTGTCCGCGAAGCGATTATGTACGGCGTGAATAAGAAGGATATCGGAGAAAAACTAATGAAGGGCGCTGTGTCCGCTGCTTACAGCGCGTTTCCCGATGACAGCGCTTACGGAGCAAAGAATCTGAAACCCCGTATGTTTGATGTCGCCAAGGCTAAACAGATTCTTACTGATGCGGGATATAAAGATACCAACGGCGACGGTATCGTGGAAAAGGACGGGAAGCCGCTTACTGTACAGTTTTCCGTTTATAAGCGCGCCGCGATAGCTCCCATTGCTACGGAAATGCAGGCTCAGCTGAAGCAGATCGGCATTGATGTCCAGATTAAGAATTTTGAAAAAGCAACCTTCTTCGCGCCGGGGGATTTCGATATCGCTCTCTATTATGTAGTCACCATGCCGGTGGGAGATCCCTACGATTTCCTCTACAATGCCTATGACAAGGACAGCAAAGTCAATTTTGGGCACTACAATAATCCGGAAGTGCAGGGATGGCTGGAAGAGTTGCAGAAACTGTCTGACGGCGAGGCAAGGATGCAGCTTGTCCATAAGATCCAGCAGGCGGTCATTGATGACGCGGCCATGGATTTTGTCGGATTCAATACGATCCAGGTAGGCATGGGCAAAAATGTCAAAGGCTACCTGATTACACCGAATGATTATTACCAGGTGACGAAAGACCTCGAAAAATAAGCAGGAGAAATCTATGCAGCCATTACTGACAATTCAAGACCTCAGCGCCGGTTATGGCGGCAAAACGGTCATCCGTGATATTTCCCTTACACTGATGCCCGGTGAAATACTGGGCGTCGTCGGGGAAAGCGGCAGTGGGAAAACGACGCTTCTGAAAGCCGTTTCGGAAGTGAAAGGCCTCAGGACCGATATCTATACGGGAACAGTTACTTTCAACGGGGAAGACCTGCTCCATATGGAGGCGGAGGAAAAAAGGAAACGCCAGGGAGAAGAGATAGCCTATGTGTTTCAGCATCCCGGCGATTCCCTGAATCCCACGCGGAAAGTGCGTGTCCAGTTCTATGAGACCATCCTCGCCCACAGGCGGATGGAGAAAAAAGAAATGGACGAACTGATTGCTTCTGTTTTTAAGCGGATCGGACTGACCGATGTGGAACGGATACTGAATGCCTATCCCTTTGAACTTTCCGGCGGAATGGCGCAGCGTGTGGTGATTGCCCTTGCCGTGCTGCTCCATCCGAAACTGATTCTTGCCGATGAGCCCACCTCCGCGCTGGATACCACCGTGCAGAAACAGGTTCTAGAAGAACTTCTCATGCTCCGGAACACCCTCCATACCGCCATGATCATTATTACCCATAATATCGGCGTGGCCAGACATCTGGCGGATCGTGTGGCGGTGCTTTATAAAGGGGAAATCGTGGAAATGGGGAAGACGAAAGAAGTTCTTGAAAACCCGCAGCATCCCTACACGAAATCGCTCATGGCCGCCGTGCCGAAACTGGCATATGCCATGGAAAAGGAGGCATGATGGAGGAAATCCTTGTCTGTGAGAACCTGACGATGACCTTTGACGACGGCGAATACATCGTGCATGCTTTGAAAAATGTGAGCTTTTCTCTTCGTAAAAATGAAGTTCTCGGCATTATCGGGGAAAGCGGAAGCGGAAAATCGACTATTGCGAAGCTGATTACCGGACTTTATCAGCCGACAGGAGGAAATATATTTCTTGGCGGCCGATCGATTGTCCGCCTGAAACGGCAGGCGCAGAAAGAAGTGTATACCAAAGTGCAGATGGTATTTCAGGACGCTGTCGGCTCTTTCAATCCGAGGAGGAAAATCGGGGAGTCCATTTCGGATACGCTCTGCCGTCTCTGCGGAGAAAAGAAGCATACCGCCGGTAAAGAAGCGGCCCGTCTTTTGGAAGATGTGGGACTCCCCGGGGATTATGCGGAAAAATATCCTCATGAGCTTTCCGGCGGCGAATGCCAGCGTGCGGCGATAGCCAGAGCGATGTCCGTCCATCCGGAAATTCTCATTTGCGATGAAGCCACCTCGGCGCTTGACGTTTCCGCACAGGCAAAAATTGTGGAGCTCCTTATGCATCTGCGCAGGATCCATAACGTAAGCATTCTATTCATCACCCATGATCTTCCGCTGGTAAGCAATATAAGCGACCGCATCCTTATCATGAATGAAGGAGAACTGGTGGAAGAAGGAAGCACCGAAGAAGTGATCACCCGGCCGAAAACCGTTTATACCAGACGGCTCCTTGATGCGGTATGCTGATGATTTAAAACGGCAGGCGGATGATTATCCCGAGAGAACGGCTCCCTGCCCGGTTTGTTATTTTTATACATAATAAAACCGCTTTCTGTAGTGACCTTTATGTCAAACTGCAGAAAGCGGTTTTTAGTTGCCTGCTGAAAAGGCATGAGTAAAGAGCCGTAATAAAATGCAGAAATATTTTGTTACAGTCTGTTATGATTTGCATAGAATGGATTTATTGGGACAACGGCGTGCAGTCAATCACTGTGGCAAGGTATTTTCCGTCTGTCCTGCTTTGCGCTGTGACTACAGCAAACTTTCCTTCCGACAGGGGAAAGGCCTTTTCGAGAGAAAAGCTGGTGTACATTTCTGTTTTGTAGCTGCCTTTTTCATCCTGTTCTTCCTTTGTGTTTTGAAGGATGCTGTCTTCCGGAATGAAATCTTTATAGTCCTGTGGTGCCTTTGACGGACCGGCAGGATCGGACAGCGTGATATTTACGATATGTTCTTTAAAAACAATGACCGTCACGGTACCATTATTGAATCTTTTCATATAAACTGTGTCTCCGGCAGGCGCGCCATAGGCGGCGGTCCAGATATCAAGCGTATCTCCCAGGCGGGCGGCTTGCAAGGCGGGGGCTTTTTCTTTTTGCGTATCTTCCTCAACAGCGGCTGTCTTGGCCGGGACGGCAGGCCTGCCTGCATTGCATCCGGAAAGCAGCAGCGCGGATAAAAGAAAAACGGCAGAAGCGGAACCGATGTATTTCATAGAATCCTCCCATAGATTTTGATAATAATTTATATTATATCACCGAAAAAAATAATTTTTTCATCTTGACGGCAAACCTTGCTTTCTTGTATGGTTAAGGAAATAGGGGGCGGCTATGTTCAGATTCAATGATATCTTTCTCGTAATCGTGGCGTGCTACGTTATTTATAAAATAGGTTTCGTCGACGGCTTTACTTTGGTGAATCTCTTTATCGCGGTCTGCACCGTTGTGGCTTTTGTGTCCACGATTCTTCGCCGAAGCGGATACATGGAGAGGCTGAAAGAAAAGGAAAATGAAGCGTTTAAGAAACGGGAAGAGAAGAAAGAAATGGACAGGGCAAAGAAGGAGTAACGGGCGGAAGAAATAAAACAGAGAAATATATTTATGCAAACGGCGTTTGTGAGGCGCCGTTTTTGTTTGCCAAAACCGGAAAGGTGTTTGTAAGGCTTTTCTTAGAGTCGGGAGCGTGTCGATTTTTATTCATCGGCTGATTATGTTAAAATGCAAGTATAATTATGAAATTTAGGTAGAAATCCGGGCGGTTTCGGCAGGAATCGTCTTTGGAAAGACAGTTTATTTTCCCAAGAGGTATTTTCATGGATCTCGAATTGGACGTTGTGAGACAGATTAATAAATTGGCGGGACAGGCGCGCCCCGTGGATCTCATGATGGATCTGATTACCCGTTACGGTCATTGGGCATTTTTAATTTATGGAATGTTGCTATGGTTTGCGCCGGGGAAGAATCAAAAGCATCGGCGGGAGAGCTGCGTGGCGGCGTTCCTTGCAGTCTGCCTATGCTCCGTGATTTCCCTTGCTGTCGGAAAGCTGTGGCATCGGGGGCGGCCTTTTACCAGAGACCGGCAGATTTGGAATTTTACAGGGCATAAAGCGAATGCGTCTTTTCCGAGCAATCATGCCATGAACAGCGCGGCCGTGGCTTTTCAGCTTCTGCGGGATCGTATGCCCGGATGCCGGTGGATGGCATGCCTGGCAGGGCTGCTTGCCTTTTCCCGGTTGTTTGCGGGGATGCATTATCCTTCGGATATTCTTGGCGGCGGCGCTATTGCCGCGGCGGTTCATGGGGTATTAAACAAACCTTTTGCGGCTGCTTTCATAAAAAAATTGACAGGAGCCCTGTCTTTATTATCTGACAGTATTTTATACATAGGGAAAAGCAGGTGACCGGATTGGCGGAGAGGAAAGGAAGAGGAAGGAAAATATCGATTGTCCATATTGCGCAGATCCTGCTCAGCGAGTCTGATGCGGAGCATCCGCTTTCCCAGCAGCAGATATTGGCGTTTCTGCGGGAACGGTACGGCATGGAAATGGACCGCAAGGCGGTGCGCCGGAATCTGGAAGCCCTTCGTGGCGGCGGGCTTCCTGTAGTGTGCCGTGAGGTGGAGCGTGTAATAGAAGGGAAACCGGCGCCGCTTTCACTGGACTGGTACTGGGATCACGACTTGACAAAGGAGGATATGAAAGCGCTTATCGACCTTTTATATTTCTCCCATCTTCCTGCGGCCGAGGTGCGCCAGCTTGCGCAAAAATTAAAAAAATTATACATGCGTCCTTTTGATGACGGCAAGGCGGCCGTGAAAAATATTCCCGCGCTGAACCAGCTGGAACCGCATGATGAAACATTGGCAGTTTTGGCGGAGGCTATTGAAAATAAAAAGATGATACAGTTTTTTTACGACCATTATGAGGCTGACGGGAAACGGTACCATGAGCGGGATATAGGCGGCGTCGACCGTGTATACCGTGTGAGCCCCTATGTAGTGGCCGCATCGGACGGACGATACTTCCTTTTGGGAAATATTGACGAAAAGGATGAAATTACACTATTTGCGGTGGAACTTCTTGACAGCGTTTCCCTGCTTGAGGAAGAGGCGCGTCCGCAGAAGACAATTCCCGGCGCGGAAATGGGGATCCGCGTATCAGATTTTCTTTCTGTCTTAAGCCGTACATATGCGGGCCCGTCGGAAAAGTGCCGCTTTGAGGCGGATTGGAAACTTATGACGGATATCGTGACAGATTTCGGGAAATCCGCGTTTATTGTGTCGGCCACGCAGGGACAGGTGCTTGTGGAAATAGAAGCGCCTCCGGCGATTATCTTTGCCTGGGCCTTGAAAAATGCGCCGCTTGTCAAAGTGGTGGCGCCGGCTGCGCTGGTGAAGTCTGTAAGAGAAGCGGCAGCAAACCTGACCCGTCTCTATGGCGGTGGATGATGGGACTGAAAATATGTCTTGGGATCTTCTTTGTCCTGTTTCTTTTTCTGCTGATTCCGATCCGCTACCGTTTCATCCTTGAAATAAAGCACCTTGCCGTGACAGTGGAGTTCATTTTCGGGCTTTATAAAAAAACGATAGAACTGCCGGGAAAGAAACGAGAAAGGACCGCGGATACGGACGAAAAAATAGAGGAACTCCTTTTTGCAGATGAGGGGCGGCCTGCCGCTGCCCAGAAGGCAAAAATGATTCTTGCCGATAAGGCGGAGCCGGAAAAAGCGCCTGAAGAAAAGACGAAAGAAAATAAAGAAGAAAAACACAAAGAATCGGCAGACGAAGGGAAAGGAGAAAAGAAAAAACATCCTCCGCTGTGGAAGCAGCTGCGGTTTGCTGTCCATAATGGACTGGCGGAAAATATTTTTAAGGCTCTCGCAGTGATTTTGGCGCACAGCATGCCGCGGAAATGGAATTTTTGCGGAGAGTTCGGCACGGGGGATCCGATGCAGACCGGCCTGCTTGCGGGGATGGCAAAGGCGTTCCTTCCGGAAGCGACGAAAAATATAGTGTGGAAATATATAGAGCCATCGTATAAACTAAAGGGGAAAGGACAGGGAAGAATTATTCCCTTCTATGTGGTATACATTGTATTGCGCTTGGCGGCAAGCGCGCCGGCACGTCAGTTCTGGCGGTACAGACAGGGAGGAATCCACGATGAATGATGATGCAAGAAAAAAGATTTTTGAAGAATTTAAAGAAATGATCCGCACGGAAACGGTTGTAGGCCAGCCGATTTATCTGGACGATGCCACGATCGTGCCGTTTGTGGATATTTCTTTCGGCTTCGGTACGGGAAATCACGGGACAAACGGAGAATCCAGCGGAGAAGCAGGCGGCGGCAAAATGAGCCCTACGGCGGTTCTGATTATGAAAGGAGAACGCGTCGAATTATTCTCAATTAAAAATGCCACACCGAATGGTACGATCGACAGGGTGCTGAACATGATCCCTGAAGCGGTATCCCATTTTACGAAGAAGAAAGAGAAAAAGAACGAGGTGCGGGAAGCGGCGCTGAAAGAAGCGAAAGAGGCCATGAAAGAAGAGGCGGAAACCGCAGCGCTTGAAGCAAAAGTGTAAAACAGGTGAACTGACTTTTAGTCATTTTATATTGACAGATAAGACTGATTATACTATTATTAATACATACCCAAAATCCCATGATATGTCGGGATATTTCTAAGGAGGAATGTGGGAATGAAAATGAATAAGACAGCAGCAGCTATTACAGCTGGTATCATCACTTTTGGCGCCATGGCGTCCGCATCAGCGGCAGGCATCGGTTTTGTTAATTCCGGCGCCCTGCTCCAGGCTCATCCGAAGATGGAAAAAGTGCAGCTGGATATGAGAACGGCAGCACAGAAAGCACAGGAAAATTTCAACAGCCGCAGCGCAGGCAAGAGCGATCAGGAAAAGGAACAGATCGCCCAGGAAATCCAGCGTGATATGGCTGCCAAAGAAAGAACTGCCATGCAGCCGATTCTGCAGGATATCCGCAAAGCGATCCAGCAGGTTCGCCAGGAAAAAGGACTGGATGTCATTCTGGAAGCCGGCGCGGTGATTGATGGCGGCACAGATGTAACTTCTGAAGTCGGTGCAAAACTCACAAAATAATCTTAAAATGAAAAAGAGGCCTTTCGGGGTCTCTTTTTTGTGTGGAGGTAGTTTGGTGTAAACGCGGGAGCTCTGGCCTTTTTTGCTTTGCGGGTTTATTTTTTATATCCCAAATGGCAGGGAAGGCTTTATAATAAAAGAAATAAAGTTTTTGGAGGACGCCATGGAATTGCTTGATCAATTGTGCAGGGAAATGATTGCTTATGATAAAGGGGATCCCCGTCGGATTCATCATTTTCTGAAAGTTCATGCTTTTGCCGAACAAATCGGGCGGGAAGAGGGGATTCCGGAGAAACAGCTTTTCGTTTTGGAAGCGGCCGCTTATGTCCATGATATCGGGATTCATCGGGGCGAAATGAAGTTCGGCAGGAATGATGGAAAGATACAGGAGGAATTGGGGCCGGGGGAAGCACGCCCTATATTGGAAAGACTCGGATTCGAGACGGAAGATATTGACCGCATCTGCTGGCTGGCCGCCCATCATCATTCCTACGGGAGTATAGACGGTCCGGACGCGCAGATTCTGGCGGAGGCGGATATGCTGGTGAACCAGTATGAAAGCGGCCGAAGTGATAAGGAAAACCGCGCGCTTTATAACCGTCTTTATAAAACGGAAGCGGGGAAACGTATTTTCCGGGAATTGTATTTTGAAGGCTATGAGGGCATTCATGCGTGACACGTCGCTTGTCTATCCGGTACGGAAAGACGGGAGGATTCTTCTGGGATATAAACGGCGCGGCATGGGAGCCGGTAAATGGAACGGATTCGGCGGAAAAAGGGAAGACGGGGAAACGATGCGGGAATGCGCCGCCCGGGAACTTTTTGAAGAAAGCGGACTCATTGCCGATCCGAAAGCTTTTGAGGCGGCGGGAGATTTATATTTCCATCAGCCCTCCGATCCCAGTTGGTCTCATGCGGGCATCGTATACTTTATCTACGCATGGACGGGGACAGTGCATCTTTCCGATGAGATGGAGCCGAAGTGGTTCCTTCCGGAAGAAATTCCTTTCGGCGAAATGTGGATGGCTGACCGCGTATGGCTCCCTATGATTTTGAAAGGAAATAAAATACGCGGTACGATTTATTTTGAGAAAGACGGGAGCACAGTCTATGATTACCATTTTGAAATGGTTTAAGGAAAGGATTCATTTTGGATAGAATACAGTCGGGACAGGAATGGCCGCATAAGCTTTTAACCTGGTTCGATCAAAACCGCCGTGATTTGCCCTGGCGGGAAGGCAGGCCGCGGAACCCCTATTATGTGTGGGTGTCGGAAATCATGCTTCAGCAGACGCGGACAGAAGCAGTGAAACCGTACTTTGAAAGTTGGAAACGCCGTTTCCCTACGATTGAGGCACTGGCGGAAGCCGAAGAGGCGGACGTACTGCATGCATGGCAGGGACTGGGCTATTACAGCCGCGCAAGAAATCTTCATAAAGCGGCGCGGGAAATGGTAGAAAAGTACGGTGGAGCGATTCCGGAGGATAAAAAGGACGTGCGTGCTCTTCCGGGCATCGGGGAATACACGGCAGGCGCGATTTTATCCATGGCTTATGGAAAGCATGAAGCAGCGGTGGACGGAAACGTTCTCCGTGTGTATGCGAGGCTCTATGGTATTGAGTCGGATATTTTAAAATCGGCGGTGCGAAAAGAAATCACAACGTTAGTGGAAAAGACGCTGCCGGCGCGGGCAGGAGATTTCAATGAAGCGCTTATGGATTTAGGCTCCGAGGTATGCGTACCCAAGCATCCCAAGTGTGAAAAATGTCCTCTTCACGGAGAGTGCGCGGCGCTCCGACTTGGACTGGAAAATGTACTTCCAATCCGCACGCCGAAGAAGAAACAGAAGGAAAGCATCGCCTGCTGCGCGGTCATGATTCAAGAGGGGAAGGCGCTTTTCCATCTCCGCCCTTCCAAGGGGATGCTTTCTTCCATGTGGGAGCTGCCCATGGTTTTGTCGGACAGCGAAAAAGACGGTGTTAAAATGTTGGAGAAGCTTCTCGGCGGGAAAGCGGGAGAAAGAATCTGGACGTATACCCATGTGTTCACGCACCGCATCTGGCACATGAAAGCGTATCTGTTTCATGGTGCAAAAGAGCCTGAAGGAGATTACCGCTGGTACAGCTGCGAAGAATACAGGGAAATACCGCTGGCAGGGCCGCACGCAAAATTGGCGGCGTATATAGAGCCGTACCTGGAAGAGTGAAAATAGCTGCCCCGTGACATTGAAAGGACAATTTTTATTTAACGGAACTCTGTTTTTATAAAAAGGAGATCTCATGGATTTCTATCAGATCATTACATTGCTTTTTTCCTTTTTGGGACTGATGAACGGACTTTTTGCGGCGGGGCTCTTCCGGCTGAAACGGTTTTATTTGTATGGAATTGCCGGAGCGCTTATTTCCTGCGGCGCAGTGCAGTACTACGTGTGGTATGCGCTTGCCTATCCGGAATATGGCTGGGCGGCACACTTCGGCGCGTACTTTGCCTGCGCGCTGATGGCGGCGGATATCATGCTTATACTGCCGCTCTTTCTTTTGATGATGATCGGTACGGTGCGGTTTATCCGCAGGTATGCGCAGATTTTTGGCGCGGCGGTGATGGCGCTTTCTTTATTCATCGGCGTTTATGGTTCTGTGGATGGAGAAATGAAGGAAGAGGCGGAGCGGTATACGATTGCCGCCGAAGAACTGCCGGAAGCCTTTGACGGACTGAAAGTGGCGCAAATCACGGATACCCATATCGGGCCATACTACAGAAATGCCGATCTGGCAAACGATCTGGAGCGCTCAAAGGCGGAAGGGGCCGACGTGGTGATGCTTACGGGAGATCTGATTGACGATATCCGTGTCATGCCTGAAACGGCAAAGATATTAAACTCCCGCGCGGTGCTTTTCCCTTACGGTATCATTTATGTGCGGGGGAACCATGAACTGTATAAAGATCCCGATTATATTGAAAATGAACTCCGCAAAACATCGGTGAAGATACTGGACAACAGCCATGTGGCGCTTCAGAAAGACGGCGCCCTGCTTTACGTGGCGGGCGTGGACTATCCTGAAATGCGGGGAGAAGGAAGGGCGGAACTGATGGCACAGATGGTGCGGGACGCATTTGACGGCATTCCGGAAGACAGCGCAAAGATTTTTCTTGCCCATCATTCTGATTTCATTGATGCCGGTTTTGAAAACCGGGCGTTCCTCACGCTCACCGGGCATACCCACGGGACGCAGTTCGGCATTTTTGGGAAACCGATGATTACGCCTTTCAAGTACACAAGGGGAATGTACAGCGACGGGAAGCACTGTGGCTATGTGTCCCGCGGCAGCGGCGGCTGGTTTCCTTTCCGCTTTGATACAAGCCGCGAACTGACGATCTTCACATTGAAAAAGAAATAAGAAGGAAATAGAAGATGGAATGAAATAAAGGACAGAAATGCCGCTTCAGGAAAGGGAGCGGTATTTTCGCGCGCGAAAAAAGACAGGGTATTTGCCTGTCTTTGATCATTGGATTAACTTTTTGTGGAGCTTAACGTGGTATCGATTTTATTTTCCGGTTTCTGGGAAATTTTTACGATCTCGCTCCGTATTTCTTCCATATCATTATTGTTTTCTTCTGTAAGCGGCTTTACTGTGACAGGAGTCTTGTCCGCGTTCTTTAAAGGAAGCTCAATCAGTTTGCTGATACGGCTGTAAGAGAAAGTGACTTCCCGTCCTGTCTTCGTGGTGACAATCAGACGGCCGCCGTCAATGGCCCCCGTGCCCGAAAGGCTGCCTTCCACTTCTTTGCTGCCCTGCTGGACGCGGTGATCCACTGTAATCGTTTTATCGTCGTTTCGCGTGAATGTAATCGTTTCCAGGTTGCGGATGTTGTCGCCGGACCAATTCATACCTGCTTCCTGCACGCCCCACCATACACCTTCCCACGGACCGCCGCTGAGCGCGGAAAAAAGGGCGAAAACGCCGCCGCCGAGGATGACTGCTAAAATAATGATTCCGAGAATGATATATTTTTTCATGGTTTATTCCTGCCAATGACTTTAAATTTATTTCATTTTAACATAGCAAAGGCAGCATACGCAAAGGATGGAAAAATTTTCAAAGAGAGAACCGGTATTTCATTCACGCATAAAAGCAAACGGATAAAAGAAATATGTTTTATAATCGTTAAAAAATGGGATAAATGGGCTTTAAATAAAAGGTTGTGGTATAATATAAGTGTTAAGAAGCGCTTTAGTGAAAAAGAGGCGCTTTGTTTCTTTACGGTTCCGCGGCGGATTATTTCGCCGTTTTTGGGAATAAGGAGAATGTATGGACTGGAAGGAAGGAAAGATAGTCAATACGCCGCTGGAACGGCAGATGAAGACGTCTTACATCGATTATGCCATGTCGGTCATTGTGACCCGTGCGCTGCCTGATGTACGCGACGGCCTCAAGCCGGTACACCGCCGTATTTTGTACGCGATGAACGAAGCGGGGATGCTGCCGAATAAAGCATATAAAAAATCCGCCCGTATCGTCGGCGATGTTTTAGGTAAGTACCACCCCCACGGTGACACAGCGGTTTATGATTCCGCTGTCCGCATGGCGCAGGATTTCTCTATCCGTTATCCGCTGGTAGACGGTCACGGCAACTTCGGTTCAATTGACGGCGACTCGGCGGCAGCGATGCGTTATACGGAAATGCGTATGGCGAAAATCACGCTGGAAATGCTCCGTGATATTGATAAAGACACGGTTGACTTCATGCCGAACTATGACGGCTCTTTAACGGAACCTCTTGTACTGCCGTCCCGCATACCGAACCTGCTCGTCAACGGTTCTTACGGTATCGCTGTCGGTATGGCGACGAATGTGCCGCCCCACAACCTGTCGGAAGTGGTGGACGGGCTTTGCGCAATGATTGATAATCCGGAAATCACCATTGATGAATTGATGAAATATATCAAAGGACCTGATTTCCCGACGGCGGCCATCATCCAGGGGCATAAAGGCATTGAAGATACCTACCGCACGGGCCGCGGTTCCATCACCGTCCGCGCGAGAGTGGATATCGAAGAAATGGAACGCGGGAAGAACCGTATCATTGTGACGGAACTGCCGTACCAGGTGAATAAGGCGCGCCTGGTGGAAATGATTGCCGACCTGTCCCGCCAAAAAGTCATTGACGGCATCACGGCACTCCGTGATGAATCGGATCGAAGCGGCATGCGCATCGTTATCGAGCTGCGTTCTGATGTGAATCCGCAGATCATGCTGAACAACCTGTACAAGCATACCCAGATGCAGGTCAATTTCGGCTCCATCATGCTGGCCCTTGTCGACGGGCATCCCCGCATCCTCAACCTGAAGCAGATTCTTTACTACTATCTGAAACATCAGGAAGAAGTTATCACGAGAAGAAGCCGCTATGAATTGGAAAAGGCAGAAGCCAAAGCCCATATCCTGGAAGGTTTGCTCATTGCCCTTGATCATATTGACGAAGTCATCCGAACCATCCGTGAATCGCGGACCGATGAGGTGGCGAAGACGGCGCTGATTTCCAAATTCGGTCTGTCGGAAAAACAGGCAGTCGCCATTCTTGATATGCGTCTCCGCCGTTTGACCGGTCTGGAAAGAGATAAGATTGAAGCGGATTACAAGGATGTGCAGGAAACCATCGCCTACCTCCGCGATCTGCTGTCCAGCAGGGAGAAAATCATGGGGGTAGTCAAAGCGGAACTCACTGACGAAAAGAATAATTTCGGGGACAAACGCCGTACGGAAATTGCGGCAGCCCTGGGCGATATGGATGTGACCGACCTTATTCCCGACAAGCCCATGACCATTACCCTGACCAAGCAGAATTACATTAAGCGCATTGATTCTTCCGATCTGCGCACACAGAAGAAAGGCGGCCGCGGCGTAAGCGGACTGAAGATGAAGGACGGAGATTATGTCCGTAAAATCCTCACCACGTCCACCCATGACCGGATCCTTTTCTTCACGAACAAGGGCAAGGTCTACATGAAGACGGCTTATGACATTCCCGAATCAAGCCGCACTGCAAGGGGAAGCGCGATGATCAACTTCATTACATCCCTTGGCGCCGATGAACACGTGACGGAGCTTCTGGATCTGGATATTTCCGAAGAGGGAACCAAGTACCTCCTCATGGTGACGAAGTACGGCTACATCAAGAAGACGGCCTTGGAAGAATATAAGAATATCAATAAGAACGGCCTCATCGCCATGCGCCTGAAAGACGAAGACCGCCTGGTAGCGGTGCTTCCGGTCAAGGGCAATGAGGAAATCATCATGGGGACGAGAAAAGGCATGGCCATCCGCTTCTCCATTGATGATGACAATGTACGGCCTCTCAGCCGTTCCGCGTCCGGTGTCCACGGCATGCGTCTCAAAGAAGGGGATGATGTGGTAGGCGTAGTTGTGGCGGCGGAGAAAGATATCTTTACCATTTCCGCTGACGGAAACGCGAAGAGAAATGCCGCTTCTGCCTACCGTCTGCAGGGCAGGAACGGACAGGGGACGATCAACTTCAAGAAAGGCTATGAAGTAGTGGCGCTTGTCGCTGCTGACGACAGGGATGAATTGGTGGGTATCTCCGAACAGGGAATCACTATCCGTATTCCTGCTAATCAGATTTCCAGCAAGAAAGCAAAAGGAGGACAAGGCGTCATCCTCCAGCGTCTGGAAGAGGGAGACCGGATTGCTTCCATCGATGTGGTTTCCGAACCGGAAGAAGATGAAGAAAATTCATAATTAAAGTAAAACGGGTGAAAACGTTCCCGAAAGCAAAAGGCTTCCCATCTCATAGAAGAGGGAAGTCTTTTTTGCTGTCCCGTATGGAAAGCGGAAGAGCGTACGATCTGTTTCCGTTTATTTCAGCACCGGTAAAATGCGGTTTCCGGAAGGCGCTTGTGGTGAGCATGGTTTCATGGGCGACGATTTTTGAAATCAGCTTCTTTTTCATTTGTTACCCAGCCGCTGCTTTCCGGCAGCCGGTATCCATTCAGCCAGCCGGTTTACAGGCGGGAAAGGTGTGGCGTATAGGCAGGATGGCATGGCATATATTGACTTTTCTTGATATACTTATTTTGCAGAGAATTACAATATGCAGCCGGTTATATAAGGAGGATATATGACTAAAACAATGAATGATATTCTCGGTCTTGATGAAGCCAAGTGCCGGGAAATTGTCGACATAAAAGAAAAATACATTAAAGGGGAGCTGACGTTTGAGGAAGCGCGTGAAATTATTTTGCAGCGTTTTGATTCCGTCACGCCCCAGGAATTTGCTTTCGGCGAACAGATGCTGAAAGATGACGGCATTGATGATGAAACCATGCATGAAAAAATGGATGACATCATCCGGCTTTTCGATGGTGTCATGGAACGGGAGCATCTGGAATTGCCGGAAGGCCACCCTATCCGTTCATTTATGGAGGAAAATCAGATCATCCTCGGCACGATAGCAGAAATGAAAGAGCTTTTGGCGGGGAAATTTATCAAAAACCGCTGGCTGGAGGTCTATGACAGGCTGAAAGAATACATAAAGCATATTACAAGGAAACATAACCAGCTTTTCCCTTATCTGGAACAGAAAGGGTTTGACCGCCCGACACTCATCATGTGGACGTTTGATGATCATGTGAAAAAAGCAATCCTCCGCAGCGCAAGGTATCTGGATATGGATAAAGAAGAGGCGTTCCTGAAAATGCAGCCCGAAGTGATTGAGAAGATAGAGGATATTATTTTCAAGGAGACCCAGGTTTTGTACCCGACATCCATGGAGCTTCTGTCGGAAGAGGAATTCCGGGAAATGCGCATCGGCGAGGAGGAAGTGGGCTTTGCCAACATGGAGGCGCCGAAAGGATTCCTGCCGCCGGAAAAAACAGAGCGGTCTTCCGGAGGAGAACCGTCCTTTATGAAGGACTTCAGCGCGCTTCTCAGCAAGTACCATATGGGGGCGGGCACGGATACGGAGATGGATGTGGCTATAGGGAAGCTCACTCTTGCGCAGATCAATCTGATTTACCGCCATCTTCCCATTGACCTGACATTTGTTGATGAAAACGATATTGTGAAGTTTTATACCGATACGCCGGTTCGTGTGTTCAGCCGGAGCGCCGGTGTGATAGGCCGGAAAGTGCAGAACTGCCATCCCAGAGAAATACTGCCTGTCGTGAACAGGATATTGGGTTCTTTTAAAAGCGGAGAAAAAGATACGGCGGAATTTTTTATCAACAAGCCGGGGAAACAGATATTTGTAAATTATATAGCTGTCCGTGATGAAAACGGTGTGTACCGCGGCTGTCTGGAAACCATGCAGGATGTGGAGCATATCCGCTCTTTAGGAAATAAACCGCAGTCCGCTCCTGTCTGGACGGGAAGCAAGGCGGGCGGCAGCGCGGAAGTGGAAGCGGAAACGGCGGAGAAAGAGGGAGACGAAGGAAATACGTTGGAGATAACAGGCGATACCACTCTCCACCGGGCGCTCCAGACATATCCTTACCTGAAGGAATTCCTTTTACAGCTTTCTCCGAAGTACAAGCCCCTTTCCAATCCAGCGCTGTTTACGATGATGAGCCGGGTGGCTGATTTCCGGACCATCGCGGCAAAAGGCGGCTTTACAGAAGAAGAGCTGCTTGGGAAAATAAAAGAGGAAATAAAAAAGAGAAATAACGGATAATCCGTGGAACACCCTATGCAAAAACCGGGCAATGCTTTCTGACACATGCCCGGTTTTTTCCGTGTGCAAGATAGTTGATGGAAATGGAGCCACAGCCGTGCAGCCGGTTAGGGTGAATAAGGGGTTAATACCCAAGGAAGCGGCGGATCGTTTTGCCCCATTTTCTGTTTTTCCAGAGGAAGAGTCCGATAGCGGATCCGATGAAGGCCTGAAGTATTTCGAAAGGGAGTTTCAGCATGGCGTATTCCCAGGTGCTGTATACGTAGGCCTTGCCCAAGGTGTATCCCGCGATGGCGATGAGGGCGCCAAGGATGGTCGCGCCAAGAACGACAGGGAAGTTGTCTCTTCCATACCTGCCCACGATCAGGGACATGACGACGGAGCGGATACCGTGGGTGGCAAGGGAGACGAACATGGGGAGGGGATAGAAAAAGAAATCCCCGAGGAACGCGCCCACACCACCGACAAGAAATGCGCCCAGGGGGTCGAGTGACAAGGCGGCAATGACGATGATGATATCGTTCAGGTAAATGTGCCCGCCGGGGACGGGGACGCTGAAAGAAGAGAAAATAGTATTTATTGCCATGAGCAGTCCGCATAGCGTAATCCATTTTATTTTATGGGGAAGACCGACAGTATCATTTTGATGCATAAGAGCTCCTTATTTGCGATTGGTAAAAGAAAAGGACGCAAGACCGCCCTTTTGTCATTGGAAGAGATATTTGTTAATGAGGTCTTTCCTGCGTAAATCTTTCAGCCATTCTGCAGGAATTGCATCATAACCGTAAATGATGCCTGCGAGCGCTCCTGTGACGGCGCCTACGGTGTCGGTATCATCGCCGAGATTGACGGCGGTCATGACGGCGTCTTTGAAATTGTCTGTATTTTCCAGTGTCCATATGGCTGCTTCGAGGGTGTCTGCCACGTAGCCGGTGCTTTTGATTTGTTCTACCGGCAGGCTGCTGATGGTAAGAAGGTTTTTAAAGAGGCTTTCTTCTATACCGTCATTGACGGCAGTTTCCACAGCTTCTTTTATGGATCTTCCCTGTAAAAGTTCCCTGGCGATATGGATATAGGTGACGCAGGCGCTTTTTGAAATGCGGTGTCCATGGGTGAGTGCCGATACTTCCCGTATTTCATCGTCTGTTACTTCGGGAAGGAACGCGAGGGGGATGATATGCATGAGGGAGCCGTTTCCATTGGAAGCTTCATCGGAGAGGCCTTCTCCGCGGCTGAGGGCGGCTCCCGTGGTCATGCCTACATCGAAGGATTTTCCGTCAGGGGTATACTTGCCGTTTTTGTACCAGTCGGTCATGCAGCACATGAGGTCTTCCAGGTCGATCCGCCCCATGAGTTTGATGCTGTCACAAGTGGCAAGGGTGAGGCTGGTGTCATCGGACCATGTCCCCGGTGCCATATTATACGTGCCGTAACCTGTCATTTTTTCCACATGGAATGAACCGCGCTCTTCAAACTGGACAGGCAGTCCGAGGGCATCTCCTACCGCCAGTCCGTATACCGCATCGCGAAGTGTTCTCATAGTTCCTCCTGGTGAATATTCTTTCTGTATTATTGTACCAGAAAAGGAAATAGCTGATAAGGCGGACGGCTTCTTTGGGAAAGGAAATAAAAAGCCGCCGTGAGGCGGCTGAAGTCATTTTATTTACTGATGATTTTCCGAATAATATCTCCCATATTTCTATTTTTCCAGATGAACGCGCCGAGGATAGCACCGATGCCTGCCTGGAGTATTTCAAAGGGGAGTTTGATGAGAGAATATTCCGGGGTACTGTATACATAAGCCCTGCCGAGAGAATAACCGATAACCACGATGAGCGCGCCTAAGAAGACACCGAAGAAAGTGAGGGGAAGATTCTTCTTTCCGTAACGCCGGGCAAAGAGGGAAATAACGACGGCTTCCAGTCCGTGGGTGGCGAGGGAAACAAACATGGGGAGAGGGTAGAAAAAGAAATCGCCCAGGAATGCGCCTACACCGCCGACCAGGAACGCGCCCAGCGGGTCGAGAGAGAGAGCCGCCGCTACGATGATGACATCATTCAGGTAAAAGTGTCCGCCGGGGACGGGGATGTTGAAAGATGACAGGACGGTATTCATTGCCATTAAAAAGCCGCATACCGTGAGCCATCTGGCTTTATAGCGGGGGGCGGCGGAAATATTTCCTGCCGGGGTATTGGTGTTTGTCATGAAGAGCCTCCTTATACAGCTTTACTTACAAACAGTATAATGATAAACTGGCATTATGAAAATCACCAAAAATAAAAATAAAAATATAACCAGATGGAGGCGTGATGGAGAATAGCGTAAAAGAGAAGGCATATATGGCGCTTTATGCCCGTGTCCGTGAAGCGATTACCAGCGGGATTTACCGGTGGGGCCACAAGCTGCCTTCCAAACGTGCTATGGCGGAAAGGCATGGCGTGAGTGTCATCACCGTGGAGCATGCGTATGCGCTTCTTGCGGAAGAAGGGTATGTCGAACCACGGGAACGGAGCGGCTACTTTATCATTTATAAAGAGGAAGATGCTTTCCCCATGGGGTATAGGAGAAAGGAAGTGAAGCCTGTTCTTCCTTCGGAGACAGATGAAGAAGCATTTCCCTTTTCCGTTTATGCGAAAACGGCACGGACAGTGCTCTCCAAATGGGGCGAAAAGGTGCTGGCCCGCTCTCCCAATCAGGGAACGGCAGAGCTTAGGAATGCGCTTTGCGACTACCTGGCGCGAAGCAGGAATATCATCGTTTCTCCACAGCAGATCTGTATCGGGTCGGGAGCGGAGTATCTGTACAGCCTTGTGGTGCAGGCCCTTGGCAGGGAACGGCTTGTAGCGGTGGAGGATCCCTGCTATGAGAAGATACGGCAGGTGTACCGCGCCCATGGCATACGGACAGAATCTCTCCGTCTGGGAGACAAAGGAATTCTGACAGAAGAACTGAAACGGGCAGGCGCACGTGTGCTTCATGTGACACCGTTCCACAGTTATCCAAGCGGCATTACGGCAAATGCTTCGAAACGGCGGGAATATATCCGCTGGGCGGAGGAACGGTTCGGGCTGATTATTGAAGATGATTTCGATTCGGAATTTACTCTTCTGTCCAAAGCGGAAGATACACTTTTTTCTCTTGCTCCCTATGGCCCTGTGGTATATATGAATACGTTTTCACGAACGATTGCTCCGTCTGTCCGTGTGGCGTACCTCGTACTTCCCGAAAACCGCCTGTCTAAATTTCAGGAGCGGACGGGGTTTTATTCCTGTACCGTCCCTGTCCTGGATCAGCTTATCCTGGCGGAACTTATTGAGCATGGGGATTTTGAACGGCACGTCAACCGGGTGCGGAGGCGCCGCCGGCGTAAAAAGGAAACGGCTGTTTCTTCCGGGAAGTAAGACAATCACAAATGCATAAAACAAGCGCAACAAAAAAGACTTTCCTCAAAAACGGAAAGCCTTTTTATATTTATTTTTGACTTTTATCTTTTGTTCTGCAAAGTCCGCGCTCACAGTTGCGGAGGAAGCGGAGAAGATGCTCGATTTCCGGTGTCGGCGGGAAGTCCTGTTCCATTTCATGGATGGCTTCGTACAGCTTCAGACCGGAACGGAAAATAGTACGGTACGCTTTTTTCAGCCAGCTCCTCACTTCAGGTGTGATATTATTTCTGGCGAGTCCTACGCTGTTCAGTCCGACCACTCTTGCCGGATTGCCGTCAACGATCACGAATGGGCATACGTCCTGTACGATCTTGGACATGCCGCCCACCATGGCGCAGGCGCCGATCTTTACGAACTGGTGGATACCGCTCATGCCGCCGATGACCGCGTGGTCTTCCACAGTGACGTGGCCGGCTGCTCCGGAAAAGCTGGACATGACGATGTAGTCTCCGAAATTGCAGTTGTGTGCCACATGGGTGTATGCCTGAAGCATATTATGCGAGCCGATACGGGTTTCGCAGTTTTCTCCCGTAGCACGGTGGATGGTGACGAATTCGCGGAAGCTGTTGTCATTGCCGATGACGACCGTACTGTATTCGCCGGCAAATTTCAAATCCTGTGGATCTTCGCCGATGACGGCGTTCGGATACACATGATTGTTTTTCCCCATGCGTACGTTTTTCGAAATGACCGCATGGGAGCCGATGATGGAGCCTTCGCCGATTTCACAGTTGGGACCGATGACGGCATAAGGTTCGATAATTACATTTTTATGAAGTTTGGCAGTAGGATCAACAACGGCCGTTTCATGAATCTGCGGCTCCGCTGATTTGATAACTGTTAATTCCATTCTCATGGTTTCCCTTCAACAGCAGGCGGACACTGCCTGCCAGATTTTAATTTCTTTTTATACATACATCGGCAAGACGGTTTTTAAATAAAACAGTGGTCTTGTCGAAATATATGCGTTTTTCTTTATTTTTCTTTATTTTTCTTTGAATATCATCTTATTTTAACTGATTTCAGATTTTAAAAATTATTTTTCATCCTGCTTGCCGGAAGGGATTTCCGGTTCAGCGAGGTAGAAAAGGAAGTCAGCCGATGCTTTGAAGGTTTCCCCTACATAGCATTCACAGTGTACCTTGCCCATGCGCCCTACGATCTTTTTGATGACCGCTTTGGTTACAAGCTGGTCTCCCGGGCGGACGGGGGAACGGAAGCGGACTTTGTCCATGCCTGTAAACATGGGAATGAGGCCCCGATTTTCTTCGGGATACTGGAGAGCAACGCCGCCGACCTGGGCCATGGCTTCACAGATAAGGGCGCCAGGCATGATGGGGTGGCCGGGGAAATGTCCCTGAAAAAATGGTTCGTTGATGGTGACGGATTTCACTCCGACGGCATAATCCATGGGAACGAGTTCGGTAATTTTGTCTACCAGCAGCATCGGATAACGATGGGGGAGGATTTCCATGATTTCTTCAATATTTAATTCCATAATTGATTCTCTCCTGTTCATGAACTTCTTTTTATTTTTTCAATACTCTCAGTTTCGCCGCAAGAGCGGCATTCAGCTTATGGTTGCCCATGACCGCGATGATATGTGCGTGGAGAGGGCCCACAAGGGAAATATCGCCAAGGATATCCAAAATCTTATGGCGGACAAGTTCGTCGGGGAATTTCAATTCTGACAGGCAGTCCGTTTCAGAATAAACGACAGCGTTTTCCAACGTACCGCCTTTGCCGAGCCCCATTTGCCGCATGGCCTCCAGCTCCCAGGTAAATCCGATGGTACGGGAAGGAGCGATTTCTCTGATGTATGTCTCCTTGTCGATTGTGAAGTCTTTCATTTGCGTACCTAAAAGCGGATGGGGATTGATGGATGTAAATGTAATGCGGAGGCCGTCATAAGGGAGCGCAGTGATGAATTTATTATCTTCATATACGGCTACGCTCGTCTCAAGAGTAAGGATATCGGTCTGTTTTTCCAGCTCCATGATACCCGCTTCCAAAATCATTTGGGAGAATGTAAGGGCGCCGCCGTCAGCTACGGGAGGTTCGGGAGCGTCCATCTCAAGAATGCAGTTGTCGATACGGAGCGCGAAGAGCGCGGAAAGGATATGCTCCACGGTGAAAACTTTCGCGTCTCCCCGTTCCAGCGTCGTTGCGCGGAGTGTATTTGTCACAAATTCGCTCTTTGCAGGCACTTCAGGGGCACCGGTAAGATCGATACGCCGGAAGATGATGCCGCTGCCCGCCGGAGCGGGACGCATCGTGATTGTTACGGGAATTCCGGAATGGAGTCCGTTTCCCTTAAAGGAAATCGGTTTTCCGAGGGTATACTGATTTCTTTTCAATATAGAGTCCTTTCAAGAATTACTTATTATACTAATAATTTATTATACAGCGATATGACTGCAAGTACAAATATAAATTAAAAAGGGTTTTCTTGAGAAGGAAAAGAAAAATCATGCAAAGCCTGTTTGGAGGAATGGTATAATTTATTTAAATAAGAAGGGGAAAGGAGACTGCCGTGGAAAGCGAAATACTGAAAAAGCAGGAGGATCTGCGATTTCGTTTGAAAGAAATGGGAACTGTGGCGGTCGCTTTTTCCGGCGGCGTGGATTCCGCTTTTCTGCTCCATGAGGCCCATGCCGTTCTTGGGAAGAAAGCTGTCGCGGTAACAATGAAATTGAATTCCTTTCCTTTCCGCGAATGGAAGGACGCCAAAGAATTCTGCAAACGGGAACATATACGGCAGATGATTGTCGAGCAGGACCAATTCCTAATTAAGGGCTTTGCGGAAAATGAAAGAGACCGATGCTACCACTGCAAGTATTTTCTTTTTTCTTTTTTGAAAGAGCTGGCGAAGAAGAATCATATTTCCTATGTGGCGGACGGCACGAATTTCAGTGACATGGGCGGTTACCGGCCCGGATTGAAGGCTCTGGCGGAACTGGGCGTGGTGAGTCCCTTAAGAGAGGCGGAGCTGACAAAGGAGGAAATACGGGCGCTTTCGAAAAAGGAAGATCTTCCTACATGGAACAAGCCGTCTTTTTCCTGTCTGGCGACACGGTTTCCTTATGGTGAACCGATCACCGGGAAAAAGCTGCGCCGTGTAGAAATGGCGGAGCAGTTTCTTTTTGAAATGGGATTTACCCAATTCCGTGTCCGCAGCCATGACCGGATGGCGCGTATTGAAATCCGTCCGCAGGAATTTCCCCTGCTTGTGGAAAAAAGAAAGATCGTGGCCGCGCGGTTTAAAGCACTGGGGTTTATGTATATAACGATGGATCTGGAGGGGTTCCGCTCGGGGTCCATGGATATAGGGCAGGTGTAGCATGGATATCAGAGAACTTTTGGAAAAGGTCAGAGGCGGGAAGCTGGAAATTGACGCGGCGGAAAAGTATCTGAGCAGTCATTCCGGAGTCCGCGCCTATGAAGAGATGGGATATGCCAAACTGGATACGGACAGGAAACGGCGTTCCGGATTTGCCGAGGTCATTTACTGCCAGGGGAAATCGGATGAATTTCTGCCGGAGATATTCCGAAAGTTATATGAAGCGGAAGGGGAGGTGTTCGGTACGCGTGCCGATGCCCATCAATATGAAATCGTCCGCGCCGTACTGCCGGATATTTCTTATGATCCCGTTTCCCGCATATTGAAACTGGAAAAGAAAGATAAGGAGCATATAGGCTTAGTCGCGGTCTGCACGGGAGGAACGGCGGATATTCCCGTGGCGGAAGAAGCGGCGCAGACGGCGGAATATTTCGGCAGCCGCGTGGAACGCATTTATGATGTGGGAGTCAGCGGTATCCACCGCCTTTTATCCTGCGAAAAGAAAGTGCGGGAAGCCAACTGCGTCATTGCCGTGGCAGGTATGGAAGGCGCTCTTGCGTCGGTGATTGGAGGGCTTGTGGCCAATCCCGTCATTGCCGTGCCCACTTCTGTGGGGTATGGCGCGAGCTTTCATGGGTTGTCGGCTCTTTTGACGATGATCAATTCCTGCGCGAACGGCATTGTGACGGTAAATATAGATAACGGCTTCGGCGCGGGGTATGTGGCAACACAGATCAACAGGCTGGCGGAAAGGGGAAAAAGCAATGGATAAAAAATTATACCTGGACTGCGGGTCCGGGATCAGCGGGGATATGTTCGTGGCGGCAATGATCGACTTGGGGGCGGATCCGGACGCTCTTGAAAAAGCGCTGGATTCTCTTCCGGCAGACGGCTTTTTCGTAGAGATAAGCAGAGTAAAGAAAGCGGGCATCGACTGCTGTGATTTTCATGTCCATCTTGATGATGACTGTGAGAACCATGACCATGACATGGACTATCTTTACGGCAATCTGACCTTGGCGGCAGGATCGGGATGCTCTTGTCATGAGGAACCGGACAGAGAAGAACATCACTGCCATTGCCATGAGGAAGGGCATGACGGGGAGGCACATCACTGCTGCCGTCAGGGAAAAGATCATCACTATACCCATCGGGGGCTTGCGGAAATTCTTCCGATGATCGATGCCTGTGATATGACGGAAACAGCAAAAGCGCTGGCCCGTAAAATATTCCGGATTATTGGCGAAGCGGAAGCGAAAGCCCATGACTTGCCCCTTGACAAAGTCCATTTTCATGAGGTGGGAGCGCTCGACTCCATTGTGGACGTGGTGGCGGCTGCCGTTACTTTTGACAGCCTTCACATCAAAGAGGTGATTGTTCCTAAACTTACGGAAGGGACAGGGACGGTTCGGTGCCGGCATGGAGTCATGCCCGTGCCTGTCCCTGCGACAGTGAATATTGTTTCCGCTTATAAAATCCCCATGGAGCTCACCGGGGCGAAAGGGGAGTATGTGACGCCTACCGGCGCGGCTATTGCGGCGGCCATTTCCACAAGCCATCAGCTGCCGCCGTCTTTTGTTATCAAGAAGGCAGGCCTTGGCGCGGGAAAACGAGCATACACGGATCGAAGCGGTATTCTCCGGGCATTCCTTATCCAGGGGGAGGAGAATGAAGACCGTGATAAAGTTGTGAAACTGGAAACGGATATTGATGACTGCTCCGGCGAGGTTCTCGGGTATGTCATGAAGAAATTGTTCAAGGCAGGAGCGAAAGATGTCCATTATGCTCCCATTTTCATGAAAAAGAACCGTCCGGCCTGGGAACTGACAGTGATCTGCGGGGAAGACAAAGCGGAGGAACTGGAACAAATTATTTTCACGGAAACCACGACGATCGGTATCCGCGAATACCCCCTCGGGCGCTCTGTCTTAGATAGAGAAGAAAAAGAAGTGGAAACGGTTTACGGCAAAGCATCTGTGAAGCAGGTGTCTCTGGGAAAGATGACGCGGGCCTATCCTGAATATGATACCGTGAAAAAACTGGCGAAGAAAAATAAAGTACCTTTTATGGATGTTTTTGACGCGGTGAAAGAGGCGGCAAAGAAAAAATAACGGGCTGATATGGTAAGGAGCGTTTTCCGGCAGGGGCGCTTCTTCTTTTTTTCCTTTCTTTTGTGATAGAATGACTTATTATAAATAAAAGGAAGTACATCTATGAAAAAAAGAAACCTGGGGTTAACAGCGGCTGTAGGTTCGTACCTGCTGTGGGGGCTTCTGCCGGTTTACTGGAAGCAGCTGTCTGCCGTTTCTGCTTATGAAATATTATCGCACCGCATTATCTGGTCTTTCTTCTTCATGCTCATGATTCTCTCTTTCATGGGACGGATGGTGTCGTTTTGGGAAGAATGTAAACATCTTTGGGCGGATAAAAGCCGGGGTGCGCTCCTTGCGCTGGCATCTTTTCTTATTACGGCAAACTGGTGCATTTTCATCTGGGCAGTGACGAACCGCCACGTGGTGGATACCAGTGTGGGGTATTACATGAATCCCCTTGTGAGCGTTCTTCTTGGTGTTGTATGTTTTCATGAGCGGCTGTCAAAAATGAAATGGTTTTCTATTGCTGTTGCCGCTGCAGGAATCAGCGTGATGACCTGGGAGTTGGGAAGGTTCCCGCTGATTGCTGTCGGTCTTGCATCGACATTTGCCCTCTACAGCGCGGTGAAAAAGAAATTGAATCTGGATGCTTTTTACAGCATTACGCTGGAAACATTTTTTGTTCTTCCTTTTGCTCTTGCTTATGTACTTTCTCTTGGGAATGGCGGTATGGGACATTTCAATGTCGATGACCTGCGGACAGCAGTGTTTCTTATCGGCGCAGGCGCTGTGACGGCGACGCCTCTCGTGCTCTTTTCCATAGGGGCGAATGATCTGCCGCTGAACGTTCTCGGGTTCTGCCAGTATATTTCTCCGTCCATCACTTTGCTTCTGGGGATATTCCTTTTCGGCGAACCTTTTACCCGTGCACAGGTGTCTGCTTTTTCTTTTATCTGGTCAGCTCTTGCGGTCTTTACGATTGCGGACTGGAGAGAAAGGAAGTTTTTGGAAAAACGGGGAATGAGCGCTTTGTAAGAAGGAGGGGGAAATGGAAAACATTTTATCGGAGTATGATAAATCACCGGGAATCATTTCTCCGGATTTTGAAAAAATGGATTTGCACCTGCCGAAGAGAGCGGTTTTTGCTTTTCTTGGAGAGAAACGGATTGAAAGGTTTGTTCTTGCCCGGGGCGGTGAAAAAGCCGGGACATTTGTTTCTCTGACAAAAGATTTTCCCCTGTGGATGATTAAAGCGGATAAGGAAAAACTCTGCATCCTTCAGGCACCGGCGGGAGCTTCGGCGGCAGTCCTGCTTCTGGAACGGCTCTATGCGTATGGTGTGGAAAAGGTGGTAGCTCTGGGATGCTGCGGTGCGCTGGAAAAGCTGGCGGAGAATGTTTTCTTTGTCGTACGCAAGGCGCTTCGTGATGAGGGTACGTCGTACCATTATCTTCCGCCGGCACGGTTTGTGACACTTGATGAATCGGCGGCGAATATCGTAGAAGGAGTGCTTCGGGAAAATCATGTGCCTTGTGAAAGCTGTGTGACTTGGTCGACGGACGGATTTTTCCGTGAAACAAAAGAAAAGGTAAAAGCGCGGCGGGCGGAAGGCTGCCGCGTCGTGGATATGGAATGCGCCGCCTTGGCGGCATGTGCGGCATACAGGGGGAAGGTATTTGCCCAGATCCTTTTTACTGCCGATACACTTCACGATTTATCTCACGAACAGCGGGCGTGGGGAAAAGAAAGCCGCGATAAGGCGTTCCTCATGGGAGTCAAAGCGGTGGAGAGGTTATGAAGGAAGAGTTATGTCAGCAGGTGAATTGCTTTTTGGAGGACTTCTTGCCGTAAATGCCGCCGCCTTTTTCCTGTACGGTCTTGACAAATGGAAAGCGGTGCATGGACGGCGGCGGATAAGGGAAAGGACGCTTCTATTTATCGCCGCTGCGGGCGGATCGGCAGGCGCGTTTCTTGCTATGCGTTTTTTTCGCCATAAGACACGCCATGCCGTATTTCAATTCGGTGTGCCCGTCCTCTTTCTTTTACAGGCAGCTTTCGCTTTTTTCCTTTGGAAATAGTTCGGGCGGACTTGACTATATTCATGATTATCTGTACAATACAAAAGATACTAAGAGCTGTGATGAAGACGGTTTGCGTAAGCGCCCGGCAGAGAGAGCCTTCGGCCGGTGAAAGAAGGGGCGGGCGGCGCGGACGGATCACTTCTGAGCTTCAGGGAGGAAATGCCCTGACGGGACACCGTTAACTGTGCCGAGTGGCCTTTGGGTCATTAGGGTGGTACCACGGGAAATATTCTCGCCCCTTTTCGGGCGGGATTTTTTTATTTACACCATACAGGAGGAAATGGAATGGATTACAGCAAGACGCTGCGCCTGCCGCAGACAGAATTCCCCATGCGCGGAAATCTTCCGCAGAAGGAACCGCAGTTTGTGGAACTTTGGAAAGATAAGGATTTATACAATAAGAGAATAGAAAAAAGAAAGAAAGCAGGCGCGCCCCGCTTCGTGCTTCATGACGGACCTCCTTATGCGAACGGCAAGATCCATATCGGACATGCCCTGAATAAGACACTGAAGGATATTATTGTCCGCTACAAGTACATGGCGGGGTACATGGCAAACTATGTCCCCGGCTGGGATACCCACGGCCTTCCGATTGAATATGCCGTACTGAAAGATTCGGGAGAGGATCGGGCGAATATGTCCGTTCTTGAACTGCGCCGCAAATGTCTGGAATACGCGAAAAAGTGGATTGAAATCCAGAAAACCGATTTTATCCGCATGGGCGTTATCGGTGATTTTGATAACCGTTACGTTACTTTTGATCCGCATCTGGAAGCCAAGGAAATAGAAGTTTTTGGCGAAATGGCAAGAAAAGGATACATTTACAAAGGAAAGAAAGCCGTTTACTGGTGTTCCCACTGTGAAACGGCGCTGGCGGAAGCGGAAATCGAGTATAAGGACCGCAAGTCCCCGTCTATTTATGTGAAGTTCCCTGCGAAAAATATCAAGGGACTCGGACCGGAGGGCGTAGATCAATCCAAGCTTTTTGCCGTCATCTGGACAACCACGCCTTGGACCATTCCTGCCAACCAGTATATTTCCGTCAACCCGAAGTTCACCTATGTATGGGTGCATAATCTGGATGCCGATGAGTACTACCTGATGAATAAGGAGCTGGCACCGGCAGCTTTGGCGGACTGCGGGATTGAAAATTACGAGTTTGCCGGCCGCGAAATGACGGGCGCCGAATGGGAGTTGGCCGAATTTATGCACCCCTGGGCATCTTATAACCGAACCGTGTATGTTCTTGAGGGCAACCATGTCACGCTGGATGCTGGTACAGGCTGTGTACATACTGCCCCGGGCCACGGCGTGGATGACTTTGAAGTGTATAAGAAATATGAAAATGAAGGAAAACTGAAGCAGGAAGTCATCTGTCCTGTGGACAATAAAGGCCGTATGACGGCAGAAGCCGGATCCTTTCTGGAAGGGAAGACTGTATGGGAAGCGGAAGGACCGAGTATTTCCGCGCTTGCCCACGAAGGCATGCTTCTTGGCAAAAAGTCCCTCCACCACCAGTATGCCCATTGCTGGCGCTGCAAGAATCCCGTCATTTACCGTGCGACAGAGCAGTGGTTTGCTTCCATCAATGATTTTCGCGAAGATGCATTGAAAGCGGTCGACGAGACACGGTTTATCCCTTCCTGGGGGCATGACCGCCTGTATAATATGATTCGTGACCGTCAGGACTGGTGTATTTCCCGCCAGCGTTCCTGGGGTGTTCCGATTCCTGCTTTCTACTGTGACGGCTGCGGCAACTATGTGATTACGCCCGAAACGATTGAAAGCGTGAAAGAAATCGTGGAAAAAGAGGGCACCGATGCATGGTGGGCGCACCCGGCGGAAGAACTTTTGCCGAAGGATTTCAAATGTCCCCACTGCGGCGGCAGCCGTTTCCACCAGGAAAAAGACATCATGGACGTATGGTTTGATTCCGGCTCCACCTGGAATGGTGTCCTAAAAGATCCTCATCCGGTGTGGAAAGATACCGGCGCGGCGTATCCCTGCGATTTGTATCTGGAAGGTTCCGACCAGCACCGCGGCTGGTTCCACAGCTCTCTTCTGACCAGTGTGGCAGTCAATGGCTGCGCGCCGTATAAGGCTGTTCTGACCCATGGTTTTACCATGGACGGAGAGGGACGGAAGATGTCCAAATCGGTAGGAAACGTAGTCGCGCCCCAGGACATTATTGATAAGTACGGTGCTGACGTGATGCGTTTGTGGATTTCCTCCGTCGATTATCAGGGAGACGTCCGCCTTTCCGATAAGATTGTGAAATCCATGAGCGATGTATACAGAAAGATCAGAAATACGTTCCGCTACCTTCTGGGGAATCTTTATGATTTCGATCCGAAGACCGACAGCGTGGCTTATGGGGATATGGAAGAATTGGATCGCTGGGCGCTGCTTCGTCTGGAACAGGTAAAGCGTACCGTTCTTAAAGCCTATGAGGATTATGAATTCCACGTCATGTACCATGCCGTCCATAATTTCTGTACTGTGGACCTGTCATCCATTTACCTGGATATACTGAAAGACCGTCTCTATACAGAAAAAGATGATTCCCTCCTGAGAAGGAGCGCGCAGACTGCCATGTATGAAATCCTTACCTCTCTCGTAAGGCTGGTAGCCCCCGTTATTTGCTTTACTGCCGAAGAAGTATGGCAGGCACTCCCGAATCGGGAAGAAAGAGAATGGTCTGTCCATATGGCGGATATGCCGGCGGAAAACGACAGATACATGGATAAAGTATTGGAAGAAAAGTGGAAGAAGCGCCTTGCTCTCCGCAGCGTTGTGACAAAAGCGCTGGAAGAAGCCCGCCAGGCGAAAGTCATCGGCCACCCTCTGGACGCGGAAATTACTATTTACGCAGATGGTGAACATTTGGAAACACTGAAAGCGATGGAAAAAGAACTGGCGGATTTCTGCCTTGTTTCCCAGGCGAAGATTTCCGGCGATCTGTCTGCCGCTCCTGAGAATGCCGTTGCTTCTGAAGACGGAACGGTGAAAGTTTCCATCGCCGTCTGCACTCTTGAAAAGTGTGAACGCTGCTGGAAACGCACTCCTGATGTAAACTCCGATCCGAAACATGAACACGTCTGCGCAAGATGCGCTAAAGTCCTTACGGAGATGGGAGAATAAGAAAGCCAAGTCGGCGGTCAGCAGTGGAAATTTATAAGTTAAGCATGCTGACGCTTTCCTGTATGACAGAAAAGTAACGGGACAATATAAAAGACCTCTTTTGCCGGAGGTCTTTTTGTTTGGAGAAATCCATGGAAGAGTTTTGTTCATTGCCGCAGCGAAAGATATGAGGGAGTCGATTTCATTTGAGTGTGAATTTCCAGGCACAGAACCAGCTTTCCGGGTGGGCGTCAGGGGGACAGCCTATGCATTCTGTCTGTATGCGGTCGTCTATACCTTCGGCAAAGCGGGCGTATTCTACAAGACCGGCGCTTTTGCAGGGATAGTCGGGTAAATTTTTCCGCATCCGTGCCGATTGGACACGGCAGTTATCCATTGTGAAGATGAGAGAACCATTTTCAAAGCGGGAGGACTGTCTGTTCAGACGGCTGTACATACGGAAGTTTAAAGCCTGCGCCAATCCTTCCAGCCCGGGATGCTTTTCCATGCCAAGAAGTTTTTTAATGGAGTGCGCTTCAAAGGGAGAGAACCGGGCCCATGTAGAATCGTTGCACCGTTTCGCATCATTGATGCCGTAGGAAAACTCCACTCCCTGAAACCAGAAGCCGTCTTGGGCAAGCCAGCTTTTTGCGATGGTGTCCAGAAGAGAAAGCTGATCTTCTTTAGGAAGGCGGATGAGGAAAGCGGGACAGCCCTCTTGTTCAGGGAAATGAAATTGCGCCGCCAAACGACGAACTGCCGCCTTTCGTGTCTGCTTCCAGGCGTAGTCCATGACATTGAGCGCCTTTTCAAAACCGAGCTGGTGCTCTGCTTCACGGAACCAAAGGGTGTGATGGACCGTCATGCGGTGGCACATGTCTATAATATGTGCCGCCCGCTTTTCCACCGTTATTGTTTCCATTGTTTTTTCATTCATGGTAAACCTCCTTCATGGAGAATTTCATTTCTTTTATTATGAAATAACTGTTGGAAAATATCCATGGTAAAAAAAATAATCAAAAGGTCAAAATATTTATTAGCACTCTATTGACATGAGTGCTAAGTGTGATATAATACAGTTGTCAGGAAGAAAAGATGGACTCCTGAGATATGTTATAAATATTTTAAAGAAAAGAGGTTTTGATTATGCGTGGTTTACTTCCTTTTGATGGTTTTTTCGGTGATACGGCGCTGGATCATTTCTTCAGTGATGCTCCGGCTGCATACAAAGATTATGTATCTGTGCCCAAAGTGGATATTGAGGATAAAAAGGATTTCTATGAAATTACCTGTGATATGCCCGGGTTCACTAAGGATCAGATCAGTATTTCTTATGAAAACGGAATTTTGTCCCTGTCCGCACAGAAAGAGGAACAGACGGAGGAAAAAGATGATGACCGTCATTATATCCGCCGTGAACGTTCCAGCTCTGTCTTCCGCCGCCAGTTCAATGTGAAAGGGATCAAAGAAGACGGCATCAAGGCAGGCTTGAAAGACGGGATTCTGACGATTACACTGCCGAAACTTTCGCAGGAAATTGAAAAAGCGCCCCATCGTATCCAAATTGATTAAGGATGATACATAATATCTTCTTGAAATACTGAAAAGTTTATATATGCCTTCTCTCCGGGCGGTACTCCCCCGGTACCGTCCATCCTTGGAACAGGTCATGATAATCCCCCATTGTCATGGCCTGTTTTTATATGCCCGTAAACAGGTTTGCGTTTTATGGCTGTTTATAATAAGCTGGAAAAAATGGAGGGAGAATGTATGGAGAAAAGACTGGAAGACAGGAGTTTGGAAGAATTGTGGCAGCTCTTTCCCATATTTCTTGTGCCGCATAAAAAAGAATGGGCAGGTTGGTACAGGGAAGAAAAAGGTCGTTTGGAAGTTCTGCTGGGCGCAGGGCGGATAAAGCGCGTCAGCCATATCGGAAGTACTGCTGTTTCCGGTATCTGGGCCAAAAATATCATAGATATCCTGTTAGAAGTACCGGATAAAAAAAGAATGGCAGAGGTACGAGAAATTTTGAAAAATAACGGCTGGCTCTGCATGAACACTTCAAAGAACCGTATTTCCATGAATAAAGGGTACACGGAAAAGGGATTTGCGGAGAAGGTATATCATCTGCATATCCGGCTGCCCTGCGATCATGATGAATTGTATTTTCTCTCTTATCTGCAGGCGCATCCTGTTGTTGCGAAGGAGTATGAAACATTGAAACTGCATTTATGGAAACGGTATCCTCATGACAGGGATGGATACACGGAGGCAAAGACAGATTTCGTCAGGACATATACGGAACGGGCAAAAAGAGAATACGGAAACCGGTGGGAATGGTAATCGGTAAAACAGCCCGGTGAAAATCGGGCTTTTTGTGTGTGAATTTCCGGGAATGAATATCGAAAACATATTGTAAACTTATAACATAAAAACAATTGACAGAAGAAACTGCTTATTTTATACTTGAATCCGAGATAACAATAAAGGAAACGGAATGATTCCGTAAAAAGGGGAGTTCTATTATGGAAAGTGCTTGTCAGGAAATTATCCGCTTGGCGGAAAAGGTCATGGATGGCGGACAGATCACGCCGGAAGAGGCAGGGAGGCTCATTCGTACAAAAGATGAAGACACCATGCTGCTTCTTGCCATGGCGGATAAAATCCGTCAAAAATTCGGCGGCAGCTCTGTGGATTTCTGCGCCATCATCAATGCGAGAAGCGGGCACTGCCAGGAAGACTGCAAGTTCTGCGCCCAGTCCGGCTGGTACAGGACAGGTGCCAAGGTATACCGCCTGCTGCCGGAAGAACAGATTATTGAAGCGGCAAAGAAAGCAAAAGCGGCAGGCGCCGTCCGGTTCTCCATTGTTACCAGCGGCCGTAATCAGGACAATCCCAATGAGTTTGAAGAAATTATTGCAATCGTGAAGCGTATCCGTAAGGAAGTAGGTATCGAAGTCTGCTGCTCCCTGGGGCTTATTTCTTCTGAGCAGGCGCTCCGGCTGAAGGAAGCGGGCATTACCCGCATTCATTGCAATATCGAAACGTCTCCGTCCTATTTTCCGGAAATCTGTACTACCCATACCATGGAAGACAAGGAAGATATCATCAGCACGGCGCAGAAGGCAGGGATCCGTGTCTGCTCCGGCGGCATTATCGGGCTTGGCGAATCTTTGGACCAGCGCGTGGAAATGGCGTTTAAGCTGAAAGAAATGCACATTGATTCCGTGCCGCTGAATATTTTGAATCCTGTAAAAGGAACGCCTTTTTATGACAATAAACGTCCGTCCGCTTTGGAAATCCTCCGCACTTTTGCCATGTTCCGTTTTGTTTTGCCGAAAGCCCTTATCCGTACGGCAGGCGGTCGTGAAGTCAATTTGAGAAGCCTGCAGGCCCACGCGCTTTCCGGCGGCCTCAACGGCATCATGGTGGGCGGCTACCTCACCACCGGCGGCAGGGATCCGAAAGAGGATCTGGTCATGACGGCGGATCTGGGACGAAGCAGGACGTCCCCGCAGCTGTAATGCAAATCAAAACTGAATCATAGAGTTAAAAAAGAAGGCGGTACAGGATGTACCGTTCTTTTTTACTGCCTGTACCGGTATAAATCAACATGTTTCCAAGAATATCAATTCCGTTCCTAAAATTGCAAAAGGTAAACCGATTTCAAAGGAACAAAGTGACGCATGAAATCGAGTGAATCACTTACTGCGGTGAGGGGAATGAATAAAAAGAACCACATCGGACAGATGTGGTGGATTAAATACGTGGTGGAGATAAGCGGGATCGAACCGCTGACCTTTTGAATGCCATTCAAACGCTCTCCCAGCTGAGCTATACCCCCATGCTTTCCAAATTATAGCAAAGGGGACGGCGCTATGCAATAGGGATAAAAGAAACAGGGATTTTATTTCATGAAAAGAGGAGCCTGAGATAAAAGCGAATGAATTATTGCTAAAAGATTACTTTAAAGTATTCATATGATGAGTAATATGTGATATAATTTTAAGAATTATTGAGTTTACGGATGACAGGAATAAATGAATTTTTAAGCTGATATTGTTTTTAAAGTGGGAATATGAAGGAATGCGCCTATGAAGAAGATTGTTATGCTGACCTGTCCCCATGCGGAGACCGTTTGCACCGGGGCTGGATGTTTTTCTGCATTGAATGGGCGGACCCATCGTTTTCGTGAATATGGAGATGAAGAATTGCAGGTGTCCGCCTTTATGAAGTGCAGCGGGTGCGGGCATTTTCCCTGGCAGGATAAAGGACTTGATGAAAAAATCGGGAGGATTCTGGAAATACATCCGGACGCAGTTCATTTGGGAATCTGCTGCTGCAGCGACGGGGAAAGTAAGACTCTTTGTAAAGAGGTGGAGATGATCACTGCTATTTTTAAGAAAGCGGGGATACCTGTTGTGCGGGGTACGCATTCTGTTTTTTAAGAAGATTCCTTATTTTCCTGCGGTCGAAACAAGGTCAGGCCGGCAGGAAAATGGAATATAAGATTTTCACAGATGGTTAGTGATTAAAGAAAGGAGGAAGTTATGAGAAAATGGCTTTTGGCTTTCGCTGCTCTGATTTTGTCTTTATGCTTGTCTCATATGGCTTTTGCTGCGGAACATTCGGCAGATACGATGATCTTGTATTGGCGTACGGAAAAAGTCTGGATGGAGCATGGGGAACTTTGCGTGCGGGGAACATTTTATAACAGACGAAGCGACTTGACGGTTACAAAGCTTGATGAAATGATTCTCCAGATTACTTTTACAGGAACTGATGGGAAAACATTTCAATTCATCGGGCATCCGAAAAGACTGCCCATGTTGAAATTACCGGCCAACGGAAGTAAAAAAGTCACTTTTAATTTCGGGCCCTTTTCAGGGGAATGGAAAGACTGGGCCACGAAAGAAGATTATTCATTCAGTTATATTAATGGTTCAAGATGGTAAAGCTCAGAGGAGAGAGTATTCATGAAAAAAGGTATGAAATCAGCTTTTGCCGCCACGCTGGCGTTGACGGCCTGTTTTGGCGGAATTTCCGCATATGCCGCTCACGATGAAAATTTGAATGTGTATACGCTGGATACGGTGGTTGTAGAAGCGGATAAGACAAAGAATAAATTCGGGGACACGATTACGGAACAGTCTTATTACCGTACGGGCGGCGACGTGAAAGTTATCACCCGCGAAGAACTTGATAAACGCCATTACACTGATGTGACGGAAGCGATTAAACGTATTCCGGGGATCACTTTCCAGAATCCCGGATATCGCGGCGGGGAATATGGATACCAATTTTATAATAACGGGATTTCTATTAATGGCGATACCCGTGTGGTTGTCTTGGTTGACGGCCGCCGTGTGGATAATGCGGCCAGTTCCCGCATTGATTCTTCCAGTGCAGCGGGAAGCAAGTCGACCGGGGTCAATCTTGACCAGGTTACGAATATGGAAAATGTGGACAAGATTGAGGTCATTAAAGGACCGGGTGCCTCTGTATACGGTGATGACGCTACGGGCGGCGTTATCAATATCATTACAAGAAAGGGAGGCAGGGATTCGCAGGGAAGCATTGACCTTGCCACGGGTTCATGGAAAAAACACCATTATGCAATCAATTATTCCGGTTCCGCCGGTAATGACCGTTCCTGGCACTACTTTATTTCCGCGAATCGTGATATGTCGGGGGATACGAAGTATCATGACGCTTTCAGCGATACGGACGGGCGCCTGGAAGGATCCCGCTGGAAGGAAGACGGTGTCAATGTACGGCTTGATAAGGATTTCAGCGATACCCAAAATTTGAAAATCTGGTACAATTTCCGCCAGGGCAAAGACGGCTATCCGATTGCCACGCCTAATCAGAAATACATGAATCCTTCCGATTGGGCAAATATTATTTCCAGAGCGACAATCGGTGGTTTCTTTGATACAGCGGAGCACGCGGCGAAAGGGAAAGATTATAAGTCTGACGGTGTGGTTAATCTTGCCGATATGGACGACAACAGAACTTATTTCCTCGGGAAGACAATGTCCGGAGATATGAAGAATCCGGGATACCATAATTTGTATTCTTTGGATGGGAATTATGGTTCTTTCAGTCGGTTTAAGAATAATGATCTGGATATTGTTTACACCTTTAACAAAGACAATGGCATGGACAGTTTTATCCGTTTTTACAACCAGACCCACAGATTGTCCAATCGCGATGTGTACCATTGGTATAAATATGGCGGAACCAAGCAGGCGATTGAAGCTTTCAAAAGATTATATCCCAGTGGGGCGACCGGAGCGCAGATTAAAGAATGGATTAAAGAGAATCTGGCACCTTTCACAGGAAATAAGGAATTGCTGAAAAAGTGGATTGCCGATACCGGCGGATATGCTACGGAGCCGAATAGTTGGCATGAAGAAAAGAACCGTGGAGTCCAGCTCCAGTATGCGAAAAGCATTGGCAAGCATGATGTTATTGCCAATGTGACTTATGACAAAGCAAAAAATTATGCTTACAGGGTCAATCCGGCAACCGGTGAAAAACGGTCTTCCAGTGTAGAAAGGAAAACGGTACGTGCCTATGTCCAGGATAAAATCCATTTGACAGATAAATGGGATCTTACTCCTTCGCTTCGTTATTCCCATTACAGTGATTATAAAGAATCTACCGGCGGAAACGGTGCGGGAAACACGAATGATTTTAACTATTCTTTGAATACGGAGTATATGTTTAATGACAAGGTCGGCATGTACCTTGGCTGGACGAAGGGGTTCCGTCCGCTTCGCCAGGGGGATTATACAACGACGGACTATGTATTCAATGCACCGCTGGAAGACGAAGAAGGGAATATATATACTTTCGGCATTCATTATGATATCAGTGACAGAACGACGGTGGCGCTCCATTACGATTGGACAAAGATGAAGAATGCTATTGCCACGCTTCCTGTTTTAGATCCGAACTCCGGTGATTTCCTTTCGACCCCAATCAATGGAAAGGAAGATAAGCAGTCTATCAATCTGACTTTGGATCACCAGTTGAATAAGCATGTAACGTTGAGCGCTTCCTATTCTCATATGAAAGATAAGTGGAAGGCGAAAGATGGATGGACACTGGGGCCGGAATCGGGATGGGATCCTGATGATATTAATACGGGTATCAACCATCTGCGCCCCCAAAATCATTACGCATTGAATGTTTCTTATGAGAATGCAAGATTCTATACGGGACTTCTGCTCAATTATTATACCGGCTGCAGCGGACTGGCCTTCACAGATAACAGATTCCTGATTCTTGACTGGAATGCAAATTATGAGTTTGCCAACGGAATTACTGCGTATGTCACTGTAGGCAACCTGACAAATGAATCTTATGAAACGTCCTACAACAGCTGGAACGGGCTCGGAAGTTCCGCTATGCCAGGCAGATACTTCATGGTCGGGACGAAGTATAAATTCTGATCTGTTTTTGAAAATAGAATTACACAAAACGCGTCATGCTTCGGCGGACGCGTTTTTACATGCGGCTTTTTTATAAGGAATAGAAGAGAAATTCCTGTTTTGCACACAAAGTTTTTCAGATTTTTGATGAAATATTTTAGATTTTTAGTAAAATTTGGAGAAAATAATCAATTTTTTTAAGATTTGCTATTGGCAGCAGGCAATAAAATGTATTACAATAAAACAAAATAATAAGAAAATGTTTACGCAATGGTGCAGGTGGGTGAAAAGAGGAATCTGATGAAGTATTTTTATCCGGCCATTTTTACCTTGGATAGAAAAAAGAATGAATTCCGCGCAGTGTTTCCTGATTTGACAGGGTGTGCCGTGAAAGCGGAATCTATGGCGGAGGCTGCGCGGAAAGCGCGGGAAGCTCTCGGTATGGCTCTTATGGAACTGGAAGAAAAGGGAATCGAGTTTCCGGCGGCTTCTGATGAATGCGCTCTTCAGCGTGCTTATCCCTACTGCCAGGTGGGCGTGGTGCTTTTGGATATGGATGTGTACCGCGCATATCGCGAATATCGGATGGAACAGGCGGAATTGGATTCTGCTGAATGGGCGGAAAAATCTAAACGCCGCCGCCTTACACTGTTTCAGAGAGTTTTTGGAGGCAGATAGGAAGACAGAAGAGGCCTGTGCGGGTCTCTTTTTTTGTGTCTGCTGCCATTTTTGTGCAGCAAGGTGGAAAATGAAGCGGTCAGTCCGCCTTGTATACTATTTTGAAATCAGGTTATAATAATCACATTGAATTTCAGTCGGCCGAAGGGCCGTTTTGAAATAAGACCGCGGCAGATATTTAAAACAGCAGTTTGTTGAAATTGATTTCATAAAGGAGTCTTATGTCTGATTTTCTTGATTGGAGTACTTTGATTTACCGTGCGCCGGCGCTTTTGATTGCCATGGCGCTTCATGAATATGCCCATGCGTATGTATCGGACAGTCTGGGGGATCCCACGCCGTCCATGCAGGGGCGGCTTACGGCGAATCCTCTGGTTCACTTGGATATGGTGGGGCTTATGCTTCTTGTGATCTGCGGTTTCGGCTGGGCAAAACCGGTGGAGATCAATCCGAATTATTATAAGAATTTCAGAAGCGGCGTGATGAAGGTTTCTTTTGCCGGGCCGGGGATGAATCTGCTTATTTGTTTTTTGGCGGAGTGCATTATGCTGCTGATGATGAAGCTCGGGCTTTTAACGGCGGGGCAGCCGGGGTATTTATTTCTTTATTGGATTATGCTGTACAATGTGTGGTTCGCATTTTTTAATTTGATTCCCGTGCCGCCTCTGGACGGCTCCAAAATTTTGGAAATGGTGCTTCCCGGCAAATTGGCTTTTGCGTTCCACAATTTCAGTTACCGTTACAGTTTCCTTCTTTTACTGTTCCTGGTTTTCAGCGGCATGATAGGACGGATTATTAATCCGCTGGCGCAGTTTTATACGGGAACGACGATCCGCCTGATTGCTTCCGTGCTGCAGATGTAATGCAGAAAGGTGTACTATGTCTTTAACGTGGACGGTTTTTGAAATACTGGGGACTGTGGCGTTTGCATTTTCCGGAGCGGCTGTAGGACTGGCAAGGGGGATGGATGTTTTCGGCATTGCGCTCTTATCTGTGGTGACGGCGGTGGGAGGCGGTATTCTCCGCGATGTGCTGGCGGGCATATTTCCACCTTTTGCCCTGCGCGGACCGGACGGGATTGTACTCGCGCTAGTGACGGCGGCAGCGGTGTGTATCGGTTTCCGGCATTTCCATATACCCCGCCGGGGACGGAAACTTGTCCTTTTTGCTTATCGTGTTTCCGATACGGCAGGTCTTGCCGCTTTCACGGTGACCGGCGCGATGACGGCGATTGACAGTTATCCCGGCTACCGGTATGTGCTTCCCGTTCTGCTTGGGCTCATTACGGCGGTGGGAGGCGGTATTCTCCGTGACGTGCTGGCGCAGAAAGTTCCTGTGGTATTGTATGAAGATGTGTATGCCATGGCTTCGGTGCTCGGGGGTATTGTTATCTGCGTCCTGTATCCGCTCACGGGGATTGTATATGCGTCATGGGGCGGATTTGGCGCGGTTCTTCTTCTCCGCATCTGCGCGATCCTTTTCGGGTGGAGACTCTATCATCCCGCAAGGACGCACGGCAGCGGAAGCGGATCGCGGGAATAGAAGCCGGCAAAGTATTAAGATAACCTGGTAGTTGGTGTTTGGTGTAAAGTATTTTATATATTTTATTTATTATTTATAAATATAGTGAAATATGAGGAGGGGAGATTATGGGGAGACGGATTTGCAACGAACGGAATATTTTCATCTGTCTTTACCTGACGATATTTCTCCTTCCTCTAAGCTCCTGGCTCTTTTATCTCACTCTTGTTCCGGCGGCATTGCTTTCTGTGGGGGACATATTCCTTACGAAACGGAAAATCAATTATGGCGGCAAGTGGGGATGGTTTGGCGGGGGCTTTTTAGTCTGCTCGTTTTTATCTGTTTCCGGTGCGGCAGACTTCTTTTTTTCTATTTTTAACTGGTGCTTTCTGCCCTTGGCGTATGCGTTTCTTTATGTGCTTATCTCTACATACTTTGCGGGAGAGGAAGAAAAGAGGAAAGCGCTTTATGTCTTTTTGGCGGGGGCCGTCTGCGTTGTCATCTGGGGATTTATACAGTATGCCGATGCGGGATGCATGGCGAGAGACCTGAATGCCGAAGGATGGGTGGATCCTGAGAGGTTTCCTCTTCTGCGGCGGCGCATGTTTTCCACCTTGGGAAACCCGAATCTTTTCGGCGCCTACCTTTTGATGCTTATCAGTGTGTTTGCGCCGTTCGCCCTGGGTGAAAGAAATAATAAAAGAAAAATACTGCTTGCCGTATTTCTTTTTATTCTTTCCGTATGCATGGCGCTGACCTATTCCCGGGGAGCATGGCTCAGTCTGGCAGGAATAGTTCTCGGCCTTACGTTTTTTTATGATAAGCGGTTCGGTCTGGTGTTTCTGGCGGTGCCTCTTATTTTATTTTTTTACCATGGACAGGTGGCGGAGCGTTTTATTTCTCTTTTTTCCGGCGAGGATACATCGCTTTCACTTCGCCTGGCTTTGTGGGAAAGTACGATAGCCATGATTGAGGAACATCCTCTGCTTGGGGTCGGCTGGGGGAATTACTGGCTGGCTTATCCGGAATATAACTTTTTTATAGAGGACGCGGATGTCGTTATTTTCCACGCCCATGATATGTACCTCCATATTCCTGCGGAAGTGGGCATTCCCGGCGGCATTTTTTACTTCCTTTTCTTTTTCGGGCAAGGGGTGGTGTCATGGCGGATTTGGCGCAGAGGGAAAGGGACTATGAAACTTTTTGGATTATCGGGCATGCTTCTTGTTTTGTCGGCAGCCATAGACGGGATTGGGGATTATGCGCTTTTCAGTTGCCCGGTTTCCTGCTGCTTCTGGGCGTTGTCTGCACTTTGTGTTTCAGAAGAAAGACGGGGCGCGGCAGGGTAAATCAATTATGCGGATCCAAGTACATATAAAAATGTATTTGTCCAATAGGAAAAATTTATAATCCCTGTTAGGGAATTTTGAGAAAGGATAAACGCTCTTTATGGAATTTTATCCGTAAAAGTATGCTATAATAAACAAGGTAATGAGCCACGGAGGGTTGCTTTACAGCGCCTTCATTCCGAACTGTTTTGATGAAGTTTGGAGGGAGGACTACCGGGCTAAAGGTTCTGCGGACTGAGAAAAATAACGAATCGTCACCGCGGGCTTTTATATTTTATTTATTTTGGGAGGATGATAGTAATGATCGACATCAACGACAGTGAATTCCTTAGCCGTATCGAGCCTAAAGAACTGCTGGACAAAGTGTGCGACGGCAAAGCGGCAGCAGCCATGATCCAGCCGGGGGATATTCTGGGGATCAGCGGATTCACACCGTGCGGCTATCCGAAAATCACGATGCATGAACTGGCTGAACGCATGAAGCAAACGCCGTTCCAGGTAGATATCTGGACGGGCGCTTCCACAGGTTCCCAGATTGATGGCGAACTGGTAGAAGTGAACGGGATCAGAAACCGTATGCCATACCAGACTAACGGTACACTGAGAAAAGCAATCAATGCCGGCCAGATCAACTATTTCGACCTGCACCTGAGCCATGTGGCACAGCAGATCCGTGAAGGTTTCTTCACCAACGTTAAGGGAGAACATGTAACCGGCCCGGATTTTGCGGTCATTGAAGCCTGTAAAATTGTTAAGAGAGACGGCGAAATTGGTATCGTAACTACTACCGCTATCGGCAACTCTCCCGTATTCGTATCCCAGGGTAAAAAAGTCATCATCGAAGTCAATACTACCCAGCCGGTAGCATTGGATGGCATGGCTGACATTTACGAAGTGGCTAACCCGCCGCATCGTGTGCCGATTCCGATCGTTAAAGCCGGTGACCGTATCGGCAAGACCTACATTCCTGTAGATCCGGCAAAGATTGTTGCTATCGTTCCCTGTGATCTGCCCGATGTTACCCGCGCCCTGGCTCCGCTTGATGATGACGCTGAAAGGATGGGAAATAACCTGGTTGATTTCCTGAAGAATGAAGTAAAACATGGAAGACTTCCGGAAAACCTGCTTCCTCTCCAGTCCGGCGTAGGCAATGTGGCAAACGCGGTAATCAATGGCCTCGTTCATTCCGATTTCAAGAACCTGTCTGTGTATACGGAAGTTATTCAGGATGGTATGTTTGATCTGATTGATGAAGGCAAAATTGATATGATTTCCGGGACATCCCTGTCCCCGTCACCGGATGGACTGAAACGCTTCTATGCCAATATTGAAAAATACAGCAAGAAGATCATCCTCCGTCCGCAGGAAATTTCCAATAACGGTGAAGTGGCCCGCCGCATTGGCGTAGTAGCTATGAATACCGCTTTAGAAATGGATATTTATGGTCACGTAAATTCCACTCACGTAACCGGTACCAAACTGATGAACGGCATCGGCGGTTCCGGAGATTTTGCCCGTAATGGCGCTCTGTCCTGCTTCTTCTGCCACAGTGTGGCTAAGGGAGGCGCTATCTCTGCCGTTGTTCCGATGTGCTCTCATGTCGATCACACCGAACATGACACCCATGTATTCATCTCCGAACAGGGGGTAGCGGATGTCCGCGGCCTGTCACCGAAGGAAAGAGCGAAGGTAATCATTAATAATGTCGCCCACCCGACTTTCCGTGACCAGCTGATGGATTACTTTGAAAGAGCATGTGCGCTCAACGGCAACAGCCAGACTCCGCACATTCTCTCTGAAGCATTCAAGTTCCATACCAGCCTTGCTGAAACAGGCTCCATGCTTTTTAAAAAATAATTTTCCCATAATATATTCTTTACAAAAAGCATGATTGTTATATAATTGTCTATGGTGATAACTGCTGAGAGCAGAATCATACATGGATCTCGCAAGAGTTCCTCCGCTGTGGTGACAAGACATAATGCGGCATCACAGCAAGAGGCTTTGCGGATCCATACCAATGAAAGCGATTGTCTGCGAAATACAGATGAGAAGAGCCTAAAAGCCGCAATCTGACATTTCTGCCAAGGATGAGACCTTTCCCAATTTTACTTATTTTTTAGGAGGAAGATGAACTTATGGCAAACGAATCCCTGAAAGCCAAACTCGAAGCATACGAAGCTGCTTGCGCTAAATCTTACGCAAAGACTCCGGAAAGAGTTGGTTTAAAACACAATAAGGTGTATACACCTCTTGATATCGAAGGTTTTGATTATGAAAGAGACCTCGGCATCCCGGGCGAATATCCGTATACCCGCGGCGTACAGCCGACCATGTACCGCGGCCGTCTCTGGACTATGCGTATGTATGCAGGCTTCGCTACCGCTGAAGAATCCAACAAGCGTTATCGTTACCTGATTGAAAACGGCGGTTCCGGCCTGTCCTGTGCATTTGACCTTCCGACCCAGATCGGCTATGACTCTGATGACAAAATGGCTATCGGCGAAATCGGCAAGGTAGGTGTAGCCATTGATACCCTGAAAGATATGGAAATCCTTTTCGACCATATTGATCTGGGCAAGGTTTCTACATCCATGACCATCAACGCACCGGCATCTGTACTGCTGGCTATGTACATTGCAGTCGCTGAAAAGCAGGGCGTACCGGCTGATCAGCTCCGCGGCACTATCCAGAATGATATTCTGAAAGAATACGCAGCCCGCGGAACCTATATTTTCCCGGTTAAACCGTCTATGCGTCTGATTACTAACATTTTTGAATACTGCTCCAAGAATGTACCGAAGTGGAACACCATTTCCATCTCCGGCTACCATATCCGTGAAGCAGGTTCCACCGCTGCTCAGGAAATCGCTTTCACCATCGCTGATGGTATCGCTTACATCGAAGCGGCTCTGAAAGCAGGCATGAAGATCGACGACTTCGCAGGCCGTCTGTCCTTCTTCTGGAACGCTCACAACAACGTACTTGAAGAAGTTGCTAAATTCCGTGCATCCCGTCGTCTCTGGGCTACGATTCTGAAAGAACGTTTCCATGCTCAGAACCCGAAGTCCATGAAACTGCGTTTCCATACCCAGACAGCCGGCTCCATGCTGACAGCTCAGCAGCCGAACAACAACATCGTTCGTGTTGCTCTCCAGACAGCAGCGGCAGTTATGGGCGGAACACAGTCCCTGCATACAAACTCCCGCGATGAAGCTCTTGCTCTGCCGACTACTGAATCCGTAACCATCGCTCTGCGTACACAGCAGATCGTTGCTTATGAATCCGGTCTGGCTGACGTAGTCGATCCGCTGGGCGGCTCCTATTATGTAGAAGCTATGACCAACGCCATCGAAGCGGAAGCTAAAGAATACATCCGCAAGATTGATGAAATGGGCGGCGCTGTTGAAGCTATCGATAAAGGTTATATCCAGAAAGAAATCCAGGATTCTGCTTATGCTTGGCAGATGGCTGTTGAATCCGGCGAAAGAACAATTGTCGGCGTCAACAAGTTCACTATGGAAGAAGCTCCGGTTGAAGGCCTCCTGAAGGTTGACGCATCCGCCGGCGAATTCCAGAAGAACAAACTGGCTAAAGTTAAGGCAGAACGTGATAACGCAAAGGTTAAGGAAGAACTGGCCAAGCTGGAAGTTGCAGCTGCTGACGAATCCGTCAACCTGATGCCTGTCATCCTTGACTGCGTACGTGCTTACTGCTCCCTCGGCGAAATCTGCGGCGTTCTCCGCAAGGTATTCGGCGAATACAAAGCACACAACACACTTTAATCCTAACTAAAATTCTGGAGGTATATAACTATGGCAGAAAAACGTATCAGAGTACTCGTTGCTAAACCGGGTCTTGATGGACATGATCGCGGTGCAAAAGTAGTTGCCCGCGCACTTCGCGATGCAGGTATGGAAGTTATTTACACAGGTCTTCGCCAGACTGTCGCTCAGATCGTTGAAGCGGCAGATGCGGAAGACGTTAATGTTGTAGCACTGAGCCTTTTGTCCGGCGCTCACAACACCCTGTTCCCGGAAGTGGTAGAAGCACTGAAAGCTAAAGGAATGGAAGATGTTCTCGTTATCGGCGGCGGCGTAATCCCTGCCGGTGACATCCCTGGTTTGAAAAAGGCCGGCGTAAAAGCTATCTTTACACCTGGCACACCGACCAAGGAAATTATCGACTTTATCAAAGCTAACGTATAATTGACATTCTCTTCTATCCAATAGAAGCTCGATAGTTGCACGGGGCTGCATTTGCTGTGGCCCCATGCCGCTATTATTTACTCTTAAAAAGGCGGTGTATCCATGGAATTCTCAATGAAAAATTTTTGGGACGGTTCCAGACGTGCCTTAGCGAGAGCAATAACCATCGTTGAAGACGAACGTGATGGCTGGGAAGATATCATGAAAGAAATCTACCACCATACCGGTCGTGCACAGGTCATCGGTATCACTGGTGCACCTGGTGCGGGTAAGAGCACACTTTCAGACGCACTGATTAAACAGTACAGAAAACAGGGTAAGAAAGTCGGTATTGTGGCTATCGATCCGACTTCTCCATTCTCCGGCGGTGCTATCCTTGGCGACCGTATCAGAATGAATGACCTCACACTGGACGAAGGTGTATATATCCGCAGTATGGGTACCCGCGGCAGTCTTGGCGGTTTGTCCAGAAAGACTACCGATGCGGTAAAACTGATGGATGCTTTCGGTCTCGATGTCATTTTCATCGAAACAGTAGGCGTAGGGCAGTCAGAAGTAGATATCGTCAAGAATGCGGATACAACACTCGTTGTGCTCGTACCCGGACTGGGTGACGATATTCAGGCTATTAAGGCAGGCATCCTTGAAATCGGGGATGTATTCTGCATTAATAAATGTGATCGTGACGGCGCGGACCGTCTGAATGTTGAAATCGAAATGATGCTTGATTTGGGTGAAGCCCAAAACTGGCGTCCTCCTATTGAAAGGACGATTGCAAACAAGGACGAAGGCGTCGCGGACGTTGTCAAATCTCTTAATTCCCATCGTAAATATCTTGAAGAATCCGGCTTGCTGGAAGAACGCAGACGTGAACGCGCCCGCACTGAGATGGTAGAGATGATTCACGACCGCATTTCCCGTCATGTTATGGAAGATATCGTACAGACGGGTAAATTTGCTGACTACGTAGAACAAGTCTATGAAAGAGAAAATGATCCTTTCACAGTCGTTGATTCTATCGTGGGAAATATATTTAAATAATTCAAAGGAGGAATTATTATGGCATTCAAAGTATTATGTGTAGACCATGTCGGCGTAGCTGTTAATGATCTGGCGCTGATCAAGAAGCAGATGAAAGATCTGCTGAACCTTGAACCGTCCCTTCCGGATGAAACGGTAGAAGAACAGCATGTAACGACAAGCTTCTTCAAACCGTCCGCACAGAGCGAAGCATGCGAACTGGAATTCCTGGGGTCCACAACTCCGGACGGCCCGATTGCCCGCTATATCGCTAAGAACGGTGGCAAGAACGGTTTCCAGCATGTAGCTCTCCGCGTAGACAACATTGTCGAAGCGCTTGCTGCACTTCCGGAAGATGCAAAGCTTGACAAGCATTGGAGAGTTGGTGCTGGCGGCTGCCACATCGCATTTATGCACCCGAAAGCTACCGGCCTTCTGCTGGAACTGACCGAACGCCCCGGCGGCCCGTCTTTCTAATAGCATAAGGATCGGTCCCTATGCTATAATAGGGACGTCCCGGTAAGGGACCAATATTTTTGGAGGTGTAAGAATGGCAACTGTTGCAGAAAGAATTGAACTTCTTCACAATAACCTCGCACACGTAGAGGCTATGGGTGGAGAAAAGAAAGTTGAAAAACAGCATGCAAAAGGCAAACTGACGGCCCGCGAAAGACTTGCTCTTCTGTTTGATGAAGGCTCTTTTGTAGAAGTCAATGCGCTTGTTAAGTCCCGCTGCTACAACTTCGGCCAGGAGAAGAAAGATCTCCCCGGCGAAGGTGTCGTTACCGGTTATGGTACTGTAGACGGAAGACTCGTATTCGCATTTGCCCAGGACTTCACGGTAGAAGGCGGCTCCCTTGGTGAAATGCACGCTGCGAAAATTGTTCACGTAAACGAACTGGCTCTTAAAGTCGGTGCTCCTTGCGTAGGCCTGAATGATTCCGGCGGAGCCCGTATCCAGGAAGCAGTAGATGCTCTTTCCGGCTATGGCAAGATTTTCTGGTGCAATACCATTGCATCCGGCGTTATTCCTCAGATTTCCGCAATTATGGGACCGTCTGCAGGCGGCGCCGTATATTCTCCGGCACTGACCGACTTCATCTACATGGTAAAAGGCACCTCTCAGATGTTCCTGACAGGACCGGCAGTAGTTGAATCCGTAACCGGCGAAAAGATTACCGCTGAAGCTCTCGGCGGCGCTATGACCCATAACCGTACATCCGGTGTGGCCCAGTTTGCAGCTGAAAATGACGAAGACTGCATTAAACAGATTCGTTATCTGCTTTCCTTCCTGCCGAGCAACAACATGGAAGACGCGCCGATTGTTGAAACCGGAGATGATCCAACCCGTACAGATGCAAGTCTGGATACCATTATGCCGGAAAACTCCAATGCACCGTACGATATGTACGATGTCATCAAATCCATCGTTGATAACGGCGAGTACTACGATGTAGCTAAGGAATGGGCTAAGAACATCATTACCTGCTTCTGCCGTATGGATGGACAGACTGTCGGCATTATTGCCAACCAGCCGAACTTCATGGCAGGCTGCCTTGACTATAATGCTTCTGATAAAGCTGCCCGCTTTATTCGTTTCTGCGACTGCTTCAATATTCCGGTTCTGAACATTGTCGACGTTCCCGGCTTCCTGCCTGGTAAACAGCAGGAATATGCAGGAGTAATCCGTCACGGTGCTAAGATGCTGTTCGCATACTGCGAAGCAACCGTACCGAAGATTACCCTGATTCTCCGTAAAGCATACGGTGGTTCTTACATCGCCATGTGCTCCCGTGAACAGGGGGCTGACCAGGTATTTGCATGGCCGACCGCAGAAATCGCCGTTATGGGACCTGCCGGCGCAGCAAATATCATTTTCAAGAAGGATCCGCAGAAAGAACAGCGTACACAGGAGTATGTTGATGAATTTGCAACTCCTTACAAAGCTGCGGAACGCGGCTATGTAGACGCAGTTATTGATCCGAGAAACTCTCGTCCGGTCGTTATCAATGCTCTGAAGATGCTTGCTTCCAAACATGAAGTACATCCGGCTAAGAAACACGGAAACATTCCGCTGTAATACACGTTTACACATTGATAATATTTGAAAGGATGGGTTTGGATGAATAACGATACAGTTATGTATATCGCGGTAGCAGCTGCCGTTCTGGCAGTCATTGCCCTGATCATGATCTGCCAAGTACGTTCATCTCTCAATCAGTCCGCAGCACCGGCGGCAGCAGCTAAAAAGGCGGCGCCGGCAGCAGCTTCGAGAGCCACTGATAATGGTGCTGTTGTAGCGGCTATTGCGGCAGCAATCGTTGCTATGGGCGGCGGAGAAATCGTTTCTATCCGCCCGGCAGCAAGACCTGGCTGGACCACAGGCGCCCGCATTGCAGGTGTTTCCGGAAACCAGCAGTTCTAATTGAAAGTTGAAAGTACAAAATTAGGAGGAAGAACAATGAGAAAATTTACCGTAACAGTTAACGGCCAGGATTACGATGTAGTAGTTAAAGACAGCGGCGCAGCAGCAGCCCCCGTAGCAGCGGCACCGGCGGCAGCTCCCGCACCGGCAGCAGCTCCAGCACCGGCAGCAGCTCCGGCTCCGGCACCTGCTCCAGCAGCACCCGCACCGGCAGCAGCACCCGCCGGCGCAGGTGAAGTCGTAGAAGCTCCGATGCCGGGCAAAGTCCTGCGTATCAATAAACACGTTGGTGACGCAGTAGCGGCAGGCGACGAAGTTCTCGTTCTCGAAGCTATGAAGATGGGCAATCCGATCATGGCTCCCTGCGATGGCAAGATTACCGGTATGCCGGTCAGCGAAGGCCAGAGCGTACAGGGCGGCGACACACTCTTCACAGTTGGCTGATTCTAATTACAAAAAGCAGTGCTTCGGCACTGCTTTTTTGCTGTTCAATTTTGTGAACGGGATAATGGACTTCATTAAAGGCAAAAAGAGATTTTTAGAGATTCCTGGATTGCAGATATCATATTAAAGTGCAGGTACTATTCATCTTTGTAAGGAGGTGGGGAAGAATCTGACTATAATGATGAGCAGTATTTCTGCTTACTTGATGAGTATAGAGAATCCGAAACAGTCGGGCATACAGAATAGGTTGTTTTGCATTATGAGATGCCGGAAGAATTTTTTGATTGTGTTTTAAGGGCTCCGGTCGTAATAGAATTATGCAATAAGTCATCTGCTAAACTGCTGAATATTGATTTGCATCTGCTTATACAGAAGCTGCATGGAGAGGTGGTATCGAGGCGGTTCCGGATGCCGGACCAAAACGCGGAGCTGTGGGATCAAATCGTTTTTGCATGTCTGTACAGATACAGGATAGCAGTGCTTAAAGTATGCTGATGAGTAGATGAAAGTATTTCTGAAATATTTTTTTGCAATGCCCGGCATTTTCTTTTGGGAGTCCATATGCTGTTTGTCCGCAATAAAAACAGGAGGATGTTTCTCCTGTTTTTAAGGGACTGAGGATCAATAAGGCATTTCCTCGGTGGGATTCTGTTCTTCTTTTGCCATGGAGACGAGAACGCGGAGCATGGTAAGGCTTACATCGCTTACATCTGTATTCTTGTCGAAAGCGGCGAGGATGCCGTAACGGAAGAGGAGTTCCTTATCATCTTTGCTGACCTGATGGGCGGCTATGAGGATGTCGTCCCGGCCGATCATGGCAAGTGTCTGAGAGAGCGCGATTAATTTTTGCTTCATCGTAGGGCTTTTGGATGTGTAGAAGATGAAATGGACGTCATTGTCGGCAGCATTCTGCGCGGAGCTTTCCGGGGAGAGGAGGGGGCTTACATCTACGTCCCAGCCGTGGTCGGCAAATGTCGTGGCGGCAAGTTTTCTTGCCTCTTTATCGTCATCATCTTCAAGCTCCGGCATGAAAAGCCTCGGACGGCGGCCATCCAGTTCTTCGAAGAGGCTGCTCAGTTTCAATGCTTCTTCAGTTCGTCTTTCTTTTTCAGTGTTTGTCATATTTCCGACCTCCTGTTTCCTCCTATAAGATAGGTAAGATATTTTTAATAGTTTGCAACATTAACATCATTATATAGTAGTAATGAATGAAAAATCAATAAATCAGGGGTAAAGATGTGGATAAATATAAAAATTAATTATATTAAATATGAATGTGGTTGATTGACACTTAGAATGTAATGAATTATACTAAAAATGTAGTTATTTAGACAATTTCACATATCTGACAGGTGCGAAAGCGTAAAAGAGAATCCGGTAGAATCCGGAGCGGTCCCGCCACTGTAAAGGGAGTTTATATCAAGTATGTCACTGGGTAACTGGGAAGGCGATATAAACGAGGAACTTGAGCCAGGAGAACTATCTGTCTAAGAATCACCGTTATACCTGCGAGAGATGGGGAGGGGATTGGGAAATTATTTCCTTGTCCGGCTATCAGTTTCGCGTGATAGTCGTTTTTTTGTGAGTAGATTGTAAGGAGGTGCACATATCGGGGATTTTGAAAGTCCGGCTTGAAAGACGTTATGCCAGGCATTTGAAAGGATGTTCCGTCAGGGACTCTGCCGTCTTGTCTGCAAGCTGTATTTTCCGCGGAATTGTCTAAAATTATTATAAGGAGGATGTTTTCATGGCAGAACAGAATACCCAGGAATCGGTCAAGCAGCTTACTGACAAAGAGTTGGAAGCGATCTTGAGAAAATCAAATGAAAAAGCCGATTTCCCAGAAGTAAAATTTGACGAATTTGAAAAGCCGACCTATGAGGAGTGGGTGGAGGCTTGCAATGCTCTGTTGAAAGGAAAGCCTTTCGATAAGATCATGTTTACCAAGACTTATGAAGGGATTACCTTTGATCCGATTTATACATGGAGAACCGGACCGTCAGCAACTGATAAGATTCTTCCGACAGATGATTATCCGGGCATGGGAGATTTTCTCCGCGGCGCAACGGTAAACGGCTATAAATGCGCTCCCTGGGGTATTGCCCAGGCATGCGATGAAACGCTGCCGAAAGAAAATAATGAACTTCTGAAGCATGAAATCGACAGAGGTTCCACTGTTTATAATGTACGTATTGATACCGCTACTGCCGACGGCATTGATGTCATGGATGCCGAAAAGCCGGGCGATATAGGCGTAAGCATTACCGCGCTGGAAGATATGCATACCCTGCTTGACGGTCTTGATATGGAAAAGATCCCGTTTATGATGTATGCCGGTACTTCCTCTCTCCGTATGCTGGCATTGGTAGCCGCGACATTGAAGGCTAAGGGAAAAGATGTCAGCAAAGTGAAAGGTGTTATCGGAGCAAACCCGATTGCCCAGCTGATCAAGAGAGGAAAGCTGAACCAGCCGCTGGAAGAATTGTATGATGAAATGGCGGAATCTATCCGCTGGACGAGAAAGAATGCGCCGCAGCTCCGCACCATTTTCGTCAGAAGCGATATTTTCTCCAATGGCGGTGCGAATGCTGTACAGGAAGTGGCTTATACTTTTGCTATCGCTGTCGAATATATCCGTGAAATGCAGAAGCGCGGCATCGATATCCATGATATTGCCCAGTCCCTGCAGTTCGCATTTAATACAGGCGCCACTTTCTACGTTGAAATTGCCAAGCTCCGTGCTGCCCGCCAGGTATGGTCTAATATCATGAAAGCCTTCGGCGCCGAAGAAAAAGACCGTTCCTGCAAAATCCATGCCCGTCCGGCGATGTTTACCAAGACGATTTTCGATATCGGTGTAAATATGCTTCGTGAAACGACCCAGATTTTCTCTGCAGTTGTCGGCGGTGTTGATTCTTATGAAAATGATCCTTATGACGCAACGGTACGCAAGGGTGATGAATTCTCCCGCCGTATCGCAAGAAACGTACACATCATGCTGCAGGAAGAATTCGGCATGCTTCGTCCGATCGATCCGGCCGGCGGTTCCTGGGGGATTGAAGCACTGACCAAGGAAATGGCTGAAAAAATCTGGGGAGAATTCCAGAAAATCGAATCTCTTGGCGGTATCCTGAAGGCTCTTAAAGAAGAATATCCGCAGCAGCAGATTCTTGAAATCCTGAAACAGCGTTTCAAAGCGCTTGACCTCCGCAAGGACAGCGCTGTCGGGACAAATATGTATCCGAATATGACGGAAGAACTTCTTGATCCGCGTCCGGAAGATGTACCGGCGCTGAAAAAAGAACTGTCTGAAGGCGTTGAGAAATATCGTGCCGATATGGACAAAGATTTCCTGAAGGAAAAGCTGGAAGAACTGAAAGCAGCCGATACCGACATCGTTGAGAAGGCAATTGCCGCATTCTCCGCAGGCGCTACAATTTCTGAAGTACGCACAGCAAGAGCTGCCAAAGCGGATTCCATCGAAGTGAGAAAGATTTACGCGCACCGCTGGACCGAACGTTTTGAAAAACTCCGCTTTGACACACAGGCGTTTAAAAAGGAAACCGGCAAGAATGTGGAAATATTCCTGGCCAATATGGGACCGATTCCGCAGCATAAGGCGAGAGCTGATTTCTCCACCAGTTTCCTGCAGGTAGGCGAATTCAGCGTTCATCTGAATAACGGCTTCCAGGATGATGAAGATAAACCGGGTTCACGCTGGGATAAGTGTGTGGAAGCGCTGAAGGCAGGCTGCGATGATAAAGGAACTCCTTATGACTGTGCCGTTATCTGCTCTACTGACGCTACTTATCCGGAAGATGTGCCGGCGCTGGCGCCGCGTTTAAAGGAAGTTTTGGGGAAAGGTACGCTTTTCCTTGCGGGCGCTGCTCCGAAAGATATGGAAGCGGTATATCGTGAAGCCGGCATAGATGAATTTATCAGCGTGAAAGCAAACTGCTACGATATCCTCCGTATGCTCCAGCAGAAAAAAGGCATGAAGATTACGGAAGAGGAGGTAAAATAAGATGGCAATGAACCCCGATTTTACAAAATTAAACCTTGAAGAACATCCCCATTGTTCTTATGACGAATGGAAAGCGGAACTGGAAAAAACGACGGGCAAAAATTATGATGCTCTCTATGAAAATACGATGGAACGTATTCCTGTAGGCCCGCTCTACGGCAAAGATGTGTATGACCAGTGCAACCACTTGGATTACATGAGCGGTATCCCTCCGTTCCTGCGAGGTCCTTACTCCACGATGTATGTATTCCGCCCGTGGACGGTACGCCAGTACGCAGGGTTCTCCACTGCTGAAGAATCTAATGCGTTCTATCGCAGAAACCTGGCGGCAGGCCAGAAAGGGCTGTCTATTGCATTTGACCTTCCGACCCACCGCGGCTATGATGCGGATAACCCCCGTGTTATCGGTGACGTCGGCAAAGCAGGCGTATCCGTCTGTTCCATGCTTGATATGAATATCCTCTTCGCAGGCATTCCGCTGGACCAGATGTCCGTATCCATGACGATGAACGGTGCCGTTCTTCCGATTCTGGCATTCTTCATCAGTGCCGGCATCGAACAGGGCGTAGACAAGAAGATTCTGGCAGGCACGATCCAGAATGATATTCTGAAAGAATTCATGGTTCGTAATACTTACATTTACCCGCCTGCCATGTCCATGCGTATCATCGGTGATATTTTCGAATATACCACCAAATATATGCCGAAGTTCAACAGTATCTCCATTTCCGGTTACCATATCCAGGAATGCGGCGCGACTTGTGATCTTGAAATCGGCTATACGCTGGCGGATGGTATGGAATACATCCGCTGCGGCGAAAAAGCGGGCCTTGCGGTCGATGCCTTCGCCAAACGTCTGTCTTTCTTCTGGGACCAGGGCAAGAACTATTTCATGGAAGTCGCAAAGATGAGAGCAGCCCGCGTTCTCTGGGCAAAGATTTTGAAACAGTTCGGCGCGAAGAATCCGAAATCCATGGCGCTCCGCACCCATTCCCAGACTTCCGGCTGGTCGCTGACGGAACAGGATCCTTTCAATAACATTGCCCGTACCTGTATGGAAGCCATGTCTGCGGCTCTGGGTCATACCCAGTCTCTCCATACCAACGCACTTGACGAAGCTATCGCGCTGCCGACCGACTTCTCTGCGCGTCTGGCACGTAATACACAGCTTTATATCCAGGATGAAACAAAAGCTTGCAAGATCATTGATCCGTGGGGCGGTTCCTACTATGTAGAATACCTGACAAATGAAATCATCCGCCGTGCCTGGGCGCATATCCAGGAAGTCGAAGCTTTGGGCGGTATGGCAAAAGCTATTTCTACCGGCCTGCCGAAGATGCGTATCGAAGAATGCGCTGCCCGCCGTCAGGCAGATATCGACAGCGGTAAGGAAACCATTGTCGGCTTGAACAAGTACCGTCTGGCGAAGGAAGATCCGCTGAACGTACTGTCCATCGACAATACCGCTGTTCGTAATGCACAGATTAAACGTCTGGAAAAACTGAGAAGCATTCGTGATCCTGAGGCTGTTGCCCGCGATCTGGAAGCGATCACCAAAGCGGCAGAAAGCCGTGAAAACGGCAACCTGCTTGAACTTGCGGTACAGGCGGCTCATGACCGCGCATCCCTCGGTGAAATTTCCGATGCGGTTGAAAAAGTATCCGGTCGTTTCAACGCCACCATCCATACTATTTCCGGTGTATATTCCAGCGAATTTGACGGTTCCGCGAAACTGGAAGAAGCAAAGAAACTGGCCGACAGATTTGAAGAATTGGAAGGCCGCCGTCCCCGTATTTTCCTGGCTAAGATGGGGCAGGACGGACACGACAGAGGCCAGAAGGTTCTCGCGACATCCTTTGCCGATATGGGCTGGGACGTCGACGTAGGACCGCTGTTCCAGACGCCGGAAGAAGCGGCACAGGATGCTGTGGATAACGACGTCCATATGGTTGGCTTTTCCTCTCTTGCGGCAGGTCACAAGACCCTCTTGCCGGCTATCGTGGAAGAACTGAAAAAACGCGGCCGTGAAGATATCCTTGTCTGCATCGGCGGTGTTATTCCTGCACAGGATTATCAATACCTCTACGATCATGGCGCACAGGCGATCTTCGGACCGGGCACAAACATTCCGGAATGCTGCATTAAGCTGCTTCACATGCTCGTAGACCGCGCTGAGGCGGAAGCCAAGGAAGGTTAAGGTAAGTATTATGTCCAAGAACGATGATGACTTGAGACCCAGCTGGGTGCCTGAAGAACCGAACCCGGAATTTGCATGTTCCGTCGTACGGGGGATCGACAGCGCCGTAAACAGTGTGACCGGTGCCAAAGAATATCCGGATGCCGTGCATTTGAGAAAAGTGCCGCTTCGTAAGAAAATGTCTATCGAAGAATACGTCGAAGGGGTGGCAAAAGGGGATCGCATGATCCTTTCCAAAGCCATTACTCTTATCGAAAGTAATGCTCCCAAGGATTTCGACAAGGCACAGCGCGTGCTCCAGGCTCTTCTGCCCCGCACGGGACATGCGCTCCGTATCGGGATTACCGGTGTGCCCGGGGCAGGTAAGAGTAGTTTCATCGAATCTTTTGGTACAATGCTTTGCCAGCAAGGCTACAAAGTGGCGGCGCTGGCAGTCGACCCGACAAGCACCATTACCGGCGGATCCATCTTAGGGGACAAGACACGTATGCAGAATCTCTCTAGAGAACCGAACTGTTTCATACGTCCTTCTCCTTCTAAGGGGACGCTGGGCGGTGTAACCCGCAAGAGCCGTGAGACTATGCTGCTTTGTGAAGCGGCAGGCTACGATGTCATCCTTGTGGAAACTGTCGGGGTCGGGCAGTCGGAAACGACAGTACGCGATATGGTCGACTTCTTTATGCTTGTCGTATTGACAGGCGCAGGGGACGATCTGCAGGGCATCAAAAAGGGGATTATGGAATTGGCGGACGCCATTGTGGTCAACAAGGCTGATGGCGACAACCTGGAACGGGCGAAAGTCACCCAGGGGGAATATGAACGGATGGTAGAATTTATCCGTCCCGCCACAGAAGGCTGGCAGACCCATGCTTATCGCTGCTCGGCCTTGAAGAAAACGGGACTGCTTGAGCTTTGGGCAGTTATGCGCGAGTTTGAGAAAGTTACCAAAAAATCAGGCGTTTTTGAGAACCGGCGCCAGCGTCAGACTCTTTCCTGGGTACGCAGTATGATTGAAGAACATCTTCATAATTTGTTCTTTGAAGATCCGATTATCAAGAGCCGCCTGCCGGAAGTCCGTGCGGCGGTATTGACCGGTGTCGTGTCACCCAGCCAGGCGGTTACGGAACTCATCCGTGTCTTTGATATGGATAGGGCTTCTGTGCGCCACCTGGAAGAAACAAAATATTAAGAATAATAAGTGTGGAGAAAAACCCCGGGGGAGGACCTCGGGGGGATTCTTCATTTTTATCATGAAATATGATATGAATTTGTCAGAAATGAAGGCAGCAGAAAAGGAGGAATTGCCGTGAAAGACTTGTATCTTGCGGGCGGTCCCTACTATGGAGTACAGGAAGTATTTTCCCGTATAAAAGGCGTTGTGGAGACAACCGCGGGATTTGCCAACAGCTCTGTACCGAATCCGCGGAAAGAAGATGTGGAAAATGGAAAAGTACAGGCGGTAGAATGTGTAAAAGTAACCTATAACCCGAAAAAAATAGATATAGGGACATTGCTCTCTGTGTTTTTTACCATAGTCAATCCCTACACCGACGGTATCCAGGGCAAATGTATCGGACCCCACTACAGGACAGGTATCTACTACGTATCAGGAGAAGATACGCCGCAGATTACCTACTATATGGCTTACTACCAGAACAGGGGCAACTCAAGGCCCGTGAGCGAATCCTGTCTTGTTTTCAATGAGTATGAAAATGAGAAAAATATACGGCCGCCGATCCGTACAGAAGCCAGACGCCTGGAAAACTTCTATGCTGCACCGGAAGAAGAACAATATTTTCTCAGGAAATATCCAGATACCTATTCTCCTATCGATATCAAACTTTTAGAAGAAGCGGGAACACTGGAAGACTTCACCTGAAACGATGTCGATTGATTTGTATAGATTATGTGTGCAGATAAATCATTTTATAATTGACAGAAGCTTTATACAGTGATATTATTAGGATAACCGAATAGGAAAAGCAGGTGCCTGTAAAGGCTTAATAGGGAAGATCGGTGCGATGCCGACACGGTCCCGCCACTGTAATGCCGAGCGAGTCTGATGATGTCACTGAGAAATTGGGAAGACCGGATAAGCGATGACGCAGAGTCAGGAGAACTGCCTGTTTGAAATCACCGTTTGACCCACGAGCGATGGGAAGGAGATCTTATATAGTCTCTTTGCGTTCGTGTAAAGAGGTTTTTTATTGGTGAAGGTTATTTGGCCGAGGAGAACAACTGCATAATAAAGGACAGGTGCCTGTAAAGGCTTAATAGGGAAGACCGGTGAAATACCGGCACGGTCCCGCCACTGTAATGCTGAGCGAATCCGATGAAAGTCACTGAGGAATTGGGAAGACCGGACAAGCGATGAAGCAAAGTCAGGAGAACTGCCTGTTTTTACTACTGTTTGACCTGCGAGTGATGGGGAGGTGGCGTGTATTGATTTTAACGCGCAAAGTATCCATCCTTACATCAGCAGGGATGGATCTTTTTGTAGGTTCTCTCAAGAACGATGGTAAAGGGAAATACGATCGTTCATCCTTTCAGGAACAACCCGAGAGGCGTTTCTGTATATTTGTTGTAATGCCGGAAACGGCTTTACATATACTTGCAGGGATAACTTGCAAGGTTCACTTTCTCCGAACGATGGCGACAGGGAAAAGTCATCGTTCCCCCTTTTTACGGTAACTCCGGAAACGGAGCAGACATATATTCGTGCTTGAACTATGGATGATTACTGCCGGCCCGGCCGGCCATGGTTCACCCTCCTTGGAACGATGGTGGTAACAGGGAAATACCATCATCGTTCTCCCCCCTCTTTGGTAATAGCATCGACATGATGTTATTATATAGTTCTCATTTGAGGCGCGATGGTGCCTCCCCCTTTTTGAAGCGGCACTGCTGCTTCTTTTTTTTATTGATTAACAGAAAGCTGAAAGAAAAACATTTGGAAATTTTGAAAGGGGCCAGCATCAAGTGGAGCTTTACGAAATTCCTTTTCGTCTGAGGGGGATATGTGGCAGGGCGTTGAATATACCGCTGCTCCTGGCGGTATGGAAGAGGCGATTAAAGATTACTGTAAAAAGGAAACAGGAGAACCGCTCCTGTTTTTTCCTGGGAAATGTACAAAAATACCTGCCGGTCTTCTTCCGCAAGAGATCACCGGGATTTTCAGCATGAAAAAAGATATGACACAAATTTCATGTCATATCTTCTGCTTCCGGTAAAGGATTACTGCTTTCTGCCGCTGCACTTGCCTGTGCCTTCCATGACTTTCTTGAAAATCGCATGGAGCTCATCAACGGACTTGCCGTTTTCTTTGGCAATGGCCACATGGCGCAGAGCGGATTCATAGCGCTTTTTGCCTTCTTCATCTTCGGGAATCGGGTAATGGCCGTGGCATTTTGAAACCGCTTCCTCTTTCCTGCCGCTGCACTTGCCTGTGCCGTTCATGACCTTCTTGAAGATTTCATGGATTTCATCAATGGATTTTCCCTGTTCTTTTGCGAGTGCCGCATGGCGTTTTGCCGATTCGTAACGTTTTCTTCCCTCTTCGTCCTGAGGAATTGGATATTGTGGATGTGTCATTATGTTTTCCTTCTTTCTTAAAAAATATATTTACAGATAGCAGTTTTATTTACGGAAATATATGGGCGCCGTTTGCATTCCGATGGATGACTATCTTTTGCTGCACCTGCCTGTGCCGTTTATGACCTTTTCGAAAATTTCATGAATTTCTTCTGCGGATTTCCCCTGGGCTTCCGCAATGTCTGCGTGGCGTCTCGCCGATTCACGCCGGTTCCTTTCTTCCCTGTCAGTGGGGAGGGGGCCGGCAGGATGGGCAGAGTCCGCCTTCTGTGCGCCGCATGTCGGCAGATGAGGAGTTTGTCCTGCGGCGATCTGCGCGCGCTTGATGGATTTTCTTGTGTACCGGAGGATGGTTTTGGCATCTTTCAAAAAAGATTCTCCTGCCGGTGTGAGGCGGATACCGCGGTTCGTCCGCTCAAAGAGAGGGGCACCGACGCTTTTTTCCAGAGAATTCATCTGCTTCATCACGGCAGGGGCGGTAAGGGAAAGCTTTTCTGCTGCTTTGTTGAAACTGCCGTTTTTGGTAACGGAGATGAATGTGTGCAGTGTTTCATTAATCATTTTGTATATACTCCAAGTTAAAACTATGTATTAACTATCTGTTAAATTGATGTTACCACTATATTCTGATGCTGTCAATATAAAATGCAAAAAATATTTTGTGAATTAAACAAAAATGTGTTCATGAAAATCAAGAAAATACGGAAGCATAAGAGGTGTCGGAAGACGCGGGGATCTTGTGAGTAAAATGATCCGCAAAAAAAGATGACCCGCAGGCCATCCTTTCGCTTTATCTATTTTTTAAATTTCGGGTCGTCGGTAATGAGCAGTTTCCCGTGCATGGTGACCGCTTCCTGATCAAGAACATAAGACGGAGAGGACAGATCGTAAATGTCCTGATAAAAATTTGTCTTTGCCTGCCAGATGCCTGACGCTGTTTCAAAGAGAAGATCGTTGGTAAAAATCTTATCTTTATTTGACTGAAGCGCCGGAAGGATATCAGGGTGGATCTTCCTATAGTCCGGAGAAAGGTAGATCCAGAAAGGAATGCGGATCATGTCGTAGGAGAAACCCGAAGTGCCGTGGTAATACACCATGTCTTCCGCATGATCGGAAAAGTAAATCATAGTTTTCAGATTCAAATGCTCTTTGGCGTATGTAAAGATACTGTGGAGCATTTCATCGGTGTAGGCCAGCGTGACATCATAGTTATAGTAAGGATCATCTTCGGGAATATCCGTGGATTTTCCGTATCCCACGGGGACGCGGGCCAGATAATTATAATGACTGCCGTTGATGTGGATGAAAATGATACGCCTCCTGGCGGGCGGAAGTCTTTTCATGACTTTTACCGCTTCGCCGTCAAGGCTGTTTTCCCAATAGGACGCGTCACACCGTTCACCGATGACGGAAACGCCGGCACTGGCAAGAGAGCTTCTGTTCTGGAAAGAAATCCAGTCGGTGCGGTATCCTGCCGCTTTGGCAGCGTCTACCAGGCTGACGGCATCATTCAGAGCAGTTTTATTGTATTGGTTCGTATTGGTGAGAGCATAGCTCAATGACATGACGGTTGTCGGGAAATTTGCGTATCCTTTATCCGCGAAGAAAAAGTCGGGAGATTTCGCCATGGTATCTTCCCATGGCGTCGTCTTTACGGGGTAACCGGGGGTAAAAGACTGCATATGATCGCGGCTTGCGCTTTCACCGATGACAATGATATGGGTGCCGTCTTCCGCTGTCTGGCCGGGAAGAAGGACGACAGCTTTCGCATTTTCGGCAAGGTGCCGGTTCAGCGTTTCCATGAGTTTGAAACTGCCGCTGCCCTTCTTGGCGGCATAATAAATCTGCAGCGGGAAAATATGTCTCATCTGCCGTAAGAAACCGCCGGAAAAAAGAATGGTAAATATGATAAAACCTATGAGGCCGCCGCGTCCGGCGGTGCGGAAGGGTGTCTCTGCCGTTTCCATGGACATGAAAAAACGGCGGGCGATGTAGAAGCAGGAAATTAATAGGATGATGGCAAAAATCGCCACGGCGGCAATAAGGGCGGGTGCAGCCACCGTCTCAACAAATTCCGCCGCTTCACGGGCGTTTGTCATGGCGATAGCCATCAGGGCGAAGATATCCATTTCGCTTTTATAAATGATATAGTAGCCGATGTAGATCAGGGGTACGAGGATCATGAAAAAAGAAAAGAGGCCGGTTAAGACAGACCAGAGGAAATCGCCCCGCTTCAGTTTCCATTTCCAGGCAAGGGACAGGTAAGAAAGGGAAAATAAAAGGGAAATCATGCTGTAATAGTCGCCGAGATACTTGTTTTCCGGCAGGTACATGTAACCATAAGCCCAGGTAAAGGCGGCAAACCATACGGAGGGTAAAAGGAGAGACGGAAAGAAATATTTCTTCAGAAATTCTTTTTTAAATATGATAAATAATCCCGTGTTCATGAGAAGGAGGACACCGGCGGAAGTCAAAAGGTGGGGATTGGAAAGGCCTGGAACAAACCGCTCGTCACCGATGGCCCACAGAAGAGCAAGGACGAAGAAAATGGTGCCCAGTGTGCTGAGCACGATTGAACGTAAAATAGACGGCATAATATCTCCTTAGTATAGTGTGACTAATTATAATGATTTTCCTTATTATAATACAAAATATAAAAAAATCATTTTTGGAGAGCCGGAATCGGGACTCCTGCGGGAGAAACGCAGGAGCGGCTTGCAGGAAATGCTTCTTTCCCGTACCATAAAATAAAGAGCAAGGGAGGCTGTATGAAACGATATTTCTTTTTTGATATAGACGGAACACTGACGACACCGCTTACTGCCGATTATCCGGACAGTGCAAGAGAAGCGGTCCGCCGGCTGCAGGAAAAGGGAAATTTTGTAGCCATCGCGTCGGGGCGCCTGCAGGCGGATGCCGTCGATGTGGCGGAAGAACTTGGTATCGACTCCGTGATTTCCGACGGGGGAAATGGCGTGACCTGCCGCGGAAAGATCCTTTACCATGAAGGACTGCCGCTGGAGGCCTGCTTCCGTTTACTTGGTGAAATCGACGGGGAAAAACATCCCTGGGCGGTGACGACGGAAAATAGAAAGCGGCGGAAAACAAAGTACGATGACTACCTTAAGCGTGTGACGGACCGGTACTATGAAACAGTGGTGGACAGCCGTTACGATTACCGCAGGGAGGAGCAGATTTACAAAATTTTTATCGCCTGCGCCAAAAGGGAAGTAAAAGAGATTCCTCTGCACACGCTGCCCCATGTGTGGCTTACGAAAGGAACAATGCTTGTAGAACCTGTCCACAAAGAGAGGGGCATTTTTGAAATTATGAAGAGGTATGATGTATCCGATGACCGGATCGTTGTTTTTGGCGACGGACTGAATGACTGTTCCATGTTCCGTCCCGAGTGGATGACGGTCGCTATGGGGAATGCGAAGCCGGCTTTGAAAAAGAAGGCGAAGTATATTACTGATGATGCCGATGATGATGGTATCTATAATGCGTGCAGACATTTCGGGTGGATATGAATACCATAGCAAGGAAAACAAAATCGCCATTCTATGAGTGGCGATTTTGTTTTCACTGTGTACGGTTTGATTCTTCACGCAGAAGAGTACTTTTCTATAAACAAAAATATGACTGCCGGAGAGAAAATATTTTATATTGTATTGTTAATGAAAAGAGGAAGGGGATTATTGACAAAAGCTGCGTATTTCCTTAGAATATAAACTGATTTATTGCATTTGGCGAAAAGCAGTCCGCCTTGTTGTTATGAAACGCCGCTGTATGTAAAGTGAGGAAAGAATGGAAAGCAATTCCGGAGAAGTTCTTTTTGATATCTGCCATGTCTCCCATACTTTTGAAACGGAGGAAGGCAAAACTTTTGATGCGCTCAAAGATGTAACGGCACAGATCAAAAAAGGGGAATTTACCGCCATCATCGGAACAAACGGCAGCGGTAAGTCCACGCTGGCCCGCCATCTGAACGCGCTCCTCATACCGACGGAAGGAGAGCTTATTGTGGAAGGAATGCGCACTTCCGACGCCGGCCGTGTATGGGATATCCGCCAGAAGGTGGGGATGGTTTTCCAAAATCCAGACAACCAGCTTGTCGCTGCCGTGGTGGAGGAAGATGTGGCTTTCGGACCTGAAAATCTGGGCGTGCCTCCTGAAGAAATAAGAGAACGTGTGGATCTTGCATTGGAAAAGGTGGGGATGACATCCTATCGTAAACAGGCGCCGTCCATGCTTTCCGGCGGGCAGAAGCAGCGTGTGGCTATTGCCGGCGTTCTTGCCATGAAGCCCGACTGCATCGTTCTTGACGAACCGACTGCCATGCTTGATCCGAAAGGGCGTAAGGAGGTCATGGACACGATCCATGAGCTGAATAAAACAGAGGGGATCACCATCGTCCTCATTACCCATTTCATGGAGGAGGCGGTCACGGCGGATCATATCCTTGTTATTGACAGGGGTGTCCTCAAGATGGAAGGGACACCGAGGGAAATATTTTCACAGGCGGATAAGGTGACGGAAATCGGTCTGGACGTGCCTGTTCCTGCGGATCTGGCAAGACGCCTCCGCAAGAAAGGGATGGCAGTTTCCGAGAAATGTATGACCGATGAAGAATTGGGAGAGGCGTTATGTCCATTTGTGTCGAAAATGTAAGTTATATATATGGGAAGGGAACTCCTTTTGAACGGGCGGCGATTGAAGATATCGACCTGACCATAGATAAAGGAGAGTTCATCGGCATCATCGGCCATACGGGGAGCGGAAAGTCTACACTCATACAGCACCTGAACGGCCTCCTTCATCCGTCCATGGGGAAGGTGACCGTAGACGGCGTAGATCTGGCAGAAAAGACAAAAGAAGCTATGGTGAAGCGCCATTCGGTGGGCATGGTTTTCCAATATCCCGAGCATCAGCTCTTTGAAGAAACCGTAGCAAAAGATATTGCTTTCGGTCCGCGGAACCAGGGCTGTGATGAAGAGGAAACGGAAAAACGAGTAAAGAGCGCCATGCGCTTTGCGGGGATCGATTATGAAACATTTGCCGAACGGTCGCCTTTCCGCCTTTCCGGCGGCCAGCAGCGCCGTGTGGCCATCGCCGGCGTGATTGCCATGCATCCTGATTTTCTGATTTTGGATGAACCTTCTGCCGGGCTGGATCCTGTGGGGCGGCGGGAAATATTCAGCCGTATTCAGGGATGGTATAAAAAAGGTGTGTTTTCCGTCATTCTTGTGTCCCACAACATGGATGACATTGCCCGTCTGGCGACCCGTCTTCTTGTCATGCATCAGGGGCGCCTCGTCCTTGACGGGGAGCCTATGGATATTTTCCTCCATCACAGGGAGACGCTGAAGGAATGCGGTGTGGATGCGCCGCCTTTGACACAGACGCTTCTCTATCTGAAGGAAAAAGGAATTCCTGTGCCGGAAACCGCACGGACAGTGGAAGAGGCGGCGGAAAAAATGTATGCTGTGCTGGGAGGAGGGAAATAATGCTTACCGATATTACGCTGGGTCAGTATTATCCCGGAGATTCATTCCTCCACCGTATGGACCCGCGGGCAAAAATTCTCTGTACCATGATTTTTATCTGTGCCATTTTCCTGGCGAACAATCCATGGTCGTACCTGCTTGTGACGGTATTCACGCTGGGATGCATCATGATTTCGGGCGTGCCGCCTGTCATGGTCTGGAAAGCGGTGAAGCCGCTCTGGGTCATTCTGGTATTTACGCTCCTGATCCATGTGCTGACCACGCCGGGGAAAGAAGTATTCAGTTACGGATTTATCCATATCAGTGAAGAAGGGCTTCGGAACGGTCTTTTTATGACACTCCGTCTTGTATTCCTTATCGGCTTTTCTTCGCTCCTGACATATACTACGAGCCCTATCGTCCTGACAGACGGGATTGAAGCGCTTTTAAATCCGTTCCGCCGTTTCGGCGTGCCTGCCCATGAACTGGCAATGATGATGACCATCGCGCTCCGTTTCATTCCGACGCTGCTTGAGGAAACGGAGCGGATCATGAAAGCCCAGGCTTCCCGCGGCGCTGATTTCACCAGCGGGAATTTGTGGCAGAAAGCCAAAGGGATGGTGCCCCTTCTTGTGCCTCTCTTCATTTCCGCGTTCCGCCGCGCCGATGATCTGGCGACCGCCATGGAAGCGCGGTGCTATCGCGGCGGGGAAGGACGGACGAAAATGCATCAGCTGGCGTATACGTCCAGGGACAGGCTGGCGTTTATCACAGTCTTTCTTGTGACAGCCGTTTTGCTGGCCATGTATTTTTATTTCAGGACATAAAAAAAGACATCTTTTCCTTTTGCAGGGAGGAGATGTCTTTTTTGCTGTGTGGGCAACAGAGCCTGCTATACGCTCCACGGTGCATAAGAGCCGCAGATTGTCTTTTCCGTCAATTCTTTTGTAACAGGCGTGAAGTATACTTTGAGAAGGCAGAGTCCGTGGGCAGGAGCGGTGGCGCCAAGGAATTTTCTGTCTTTTGCTTCCAGTATCTCCCGCAGATCTTTGGGAGTCAGTTTTCCGGTGCCTGCATCAGCGAGCGCGCCTGCGATATTTCTTACCATATGGTAAAGGAATCCTTCTCCGGTAACGAAAATATGAAAGAAGTGATGCTTTTTGATGATCCGTATATCATAAAGGGTACGGACCGGACTGGCGGGAACGGAATTGTTTCCGCGGAATGAGGTGAAATCGTGGGTGCCTGACAGCACTTCTGCCGCCTTTTCCATTTTTGAAATATCCAGTTTTCGTCCTGCCTGCCAGGCATACCGTTTAAAGAAGGGAGGGCAGTCTTTTTCTTCGGTCAGAAGGTAGCCGTAGGTTTTTCCGTAATTGTTCCTGCGCACGGAAAAATCATAGGGCACTTCTCTGCTTTCCGTTACACGGATATCGGGAGGGAGGAGAATGTTCAGAGCGAATATGAAACGATCGCCGGGAATAGAAGATTCCGTATAAAAGGTGCATTCCTGCCCGTAGGCATGAACGCCGGCATCCGTGCGCGCGACGAAGTAGAGCGTGGTTTTTGTTCCTGTCAATTTTTGGAGGGCGGTTTCAAGAATTTCCTGGACGGTTATACTGTTTTTCTGCCGCTGGAACCCGCTGTACGCCGTTCCTTCATAGGCAAGAGTGATCCGGATATTTCTCATGACGAGCCGCCTCTTTTCATTTCCTTTTTCGCGCGGGAAAAATTGAGGAGAAGGCGGTTCAGATTATGGATGATTTCTTTTTCTGACAGAGGAAGAGAGCCTAAGAACCAATAATCAAGGATAACACCGGCAAACCCGGAAATCATGAAAGACGTTTCCACCGCATTGTACGCAGCATCACAGCCCCCTTCTTCCACCAGACGGCTGAATACGTAACGCTGGCGGATAATCAGGCGGTCGATGAAGCTTCGTGTGGAAATGTGGTGGAAGAGAAGGCGGAGCTGTTCTTCGTGGGCGGTGATGTAACGGAACAGTTTTTCCGTGAGGTCCGAAATATTTGCCGCCGGTGCGATGGGATAGTACTCATCAATAATATTTCCGATAGCTTCGACATATTCGTTTTCAAGGGTGTCCAGAAGGTCATGGATATCTTTGTAGTGGAGGTAGAAAGTCCCCCGCCCGAGCATGGCCTTCCTTGATATTTCCGCCACGGTGATTTCAGAGATACGCCTGCTTTTTAACAGTTCAAAGAAGGCAGCCCGAATGGAAAGTTCCGTCTTACGGAACCGTAAGTCCTTTTTTTTGTCAGTCATTGTTGAACACTTTCTCTAAAACAGTTTCATAAAAGGCACTTTCATGGGAATTGCCGATAGCCTTTACAGTCAGCCTAAGTATATAATACATTTGAACGATAATCAACAAATGTTTATTAAAATTCTTTCGGGAGGAATACATGAAAAAGTTCGCGGTCATCTTTGCCGCTGTATGGGTCGGCTTTTCTCTTGTACTGACGGGGTGTGGGAATAAAAAAGAAGCAGAAACGAAAGCGGTGCTTGTCAAGACGATGGTTGTCGGAGAAACGGCAAAAGCAGAAAGCCGTAAGTTTTCCGGTACTGTTCACGGCTATTTTGAATCGCCGCTTGCTTTTCAGGTGGGGGGACGGATTACGCGCCGTCTTGTTTCTTCCGGCGACCGTGTCACAGCAGGACAGGTTCTTATGACGGTGGATTCCAAAGATGCATCGGAACAGGCCGCCGCCGCCGCGGGCGCGTTGAATGCGGCGGAGGCGCAGTATCGTCTGGCGTCATCCACGATGGCCCGTTATGAAAAGCTTCACGAACTTCAGGCGATTTCCGACCTGGCGATGGATCAGACGAAGAATCAATATGAATTGGCGTCGGCCCAGCTTTCCCAGGCGCAGGCGGCTCTGGCGCGGGCGGAAAACAATCTGGGGTTCACGTCGCTTACGGCAGATCGTGACGGCGTGGTGGGAAGCACGCTTTATGAAGTGGGACAGGTGGTCGGCGCAGGGACACCGGTCGTTCTTATCGTGGATGATACAAAAAAAGATATCCATATTTCCTTTACGGAAAAACAATATGGGAAATACTCTGTCGGTCTTCCCTGTACAGTCACCTTCTGGGCGTTTCCTGATCTGCAATTGAAGGGAACAGTCAGAGAAGTGGCGGCAGCGCCAAATACGTCCACGGGAACTTATGATGCAAAAGTGACACTCATTGACGCGCCTTCCGATGTCGTGGTGGGAATGACGGCGGAAGTGTCTTTTGATGACCCGCAGGGGAATGAACAGATCATGGTGCCGCTTTCTGCTATGGCTGCACAGTCGGAGCAGCCTGCCGTGTGGATCGTGCGGGACCATAAAGTATATCTGCAGAAGGTGGAAACGGGACAGTATGGGAATGATACGGTAGAGATCGTTTCAGGCCTGCAGAAAGGCGACCGTGTAGTGACCGCCGGTGTGCAGAAACTGCATGAAGGGGAAGAGGTACGGTTATGAAAGGCCTGAATCTGGCAGAATGGGCGATCAGGCATAAACAGATTGTCTATTTTTTCATTATCGCCATCATTACGGGCGGACTGTGGTCCTATTTCCATCTGGGGCGTAGCGAAGACCCTGATTTTACAATCCGACAGGCCGTGGTTACGGCTGCATGGCCGGGCGCTTCGGCGCAGCAGATCACGCAGCAGGTGACGGATCCTTTGGAAAAGAAACTGCAGGATACCAAGGGGCTCGATTATATCAAATCTTTCACCCATGACGGTAAAACCGTGATTTATGTCAATCTGAAAGATTCTGTGCCGAAAGAGGAGATGCAGACCCGCTGGCATGAAATACGCAATCTGGTCAATGATGAATGGGGCAGTCTGCCGTCGGGAGTCATGGGGCCTTATATTAATGACCGGTTCGATGATGTGTACGGCTCTATTTACGCCGTCACGGGAGACGGATTTTCTTATGAAGAAAAACGTAAATATGCGGAAAATATCCGGCGGCGCCTGACAGGTGTGGAGGATGTGCAGAAGGTAGAACTTCTCGGTGTCCAGAAGCAGGAAATTTATGTCGAAATGGATCAGAATAAGCTGGCCTCTTTCGGCATGAGGCCGTCGGATGTGTTTGCCATGCTGCAGCAGCAGGGCGCTATGATGCCTGCCGGTATGATCCACACCGATTCCAGAAATGTGGCGATCCGTGTAGAAGGGCTTCTGGATACGGTGGAGTCACTGAAAGAACTTCCAATCCATGTGGGAGAGCGTTCTTTTCATCTGGGAGATGTGGCGTCAGTCACACAGATGTATGCGGATCCGGAAACATCTCTCATGTATTTCAATGGAAAACCGGCGGTAGGAATTGCCGTATCTATGGCGCCCGGCGGAAATAATCTGGTTCTCGGGAAAAATCTGGAGAAAGAAATTGAAAAAGAGAAATCGGAACTTCCTGCCGGCCTGGATATCGAGCAGGTGGCGGATCAGCCGTCGGTGGTGAATGATTCCATTCATGAATTTACAAAATCCCTGCTGGAAGCCATCGTTATCGTCATGGCGGCCAGTTTCCTGTCACTGGGATTTTGGAGCGGGATCGTACTGGCGTTGTGCATTCCGGTGGTGGTATGCGCTTCTTTTATCTACATGAAATGGCAGGGGATTGATCTCCATATCGTTTCTCTCGGTACGCTCATCGTATCGCTCGGCCTTCTTGTAGATGACGCGATTATCGTGATTGAAATGATGCAGGTCAAACTGGAAGAAGGGATGGACCGTCTGGCGGCAGCACAGGCGGCGTATAAAGGATGTGCGAAACCGATGCTGGCCGGGACGCTTATCACGGCCGCAGGCTTCATCCCTGTCGGTTTTGCCGCAGGGCAGACGGCGGAATATGTAGGCGCCTTCTTTTGGGTTATCGCCTCTACGCTTCTTCTTTCCTGGGTGGCATCTATCTTTGTAAGTCCAGTTCTGGGGTACCGTTTCATCAGGGTGAAAGCAGGAGAAAAGAAATCCGCTTTTGCGGACAGGGCTTACCGATTGTTTTATAAGGCAATCGCCTGGTGCATCCGTTTCAAAAAGACGGTTATCATAGGCACAGCAGCGATTTTTGCAGGGACAGTGGCACTTATTCCTTTTGTGAACCAGGAGTTCTTCCCCGATTCCGTACGGCCGGAAATCATTCTTGATGTGAACCTTCCTTCCGGCGCATCCATCAAGGAAACGAAAGAGGTCATGGCAGGCATTGCGGACAATTTATACGGGGACAATCGGGTATCTTCCTTTTCCACCTATGTAGGGGACAGCGCGCCGAGGTTTATTTTGCTTTTTGATCCGCTGGCGCCGGAAGACAGCCACGGACAGATGATCCTCGTAGCGCGCGACAGCAAGGTGAGAGACAGCCTTCGTGACGATACGCTGGCATTTATTGCGGAACAATATCCGGATGCAAGGGCCCATGCCCGGCTGATTACCACGGGGCCTCCTGCCGAATATCCGATCATGCTGCGGCTTTCGGGAAAGAATGTGGAAGACACGGCAAAGTTTGCCAAAGAAGCGGCGGCTCTTGTTTCTCAGTATCCCGGCATGAAGAATGTCAGTATGGATTGGCCGGAAGAAACACCGGTCGTCAGGTTAAAAATCGATCAGGACAAAGTAAGGAAACTGGGGGGAGATAATTATTCCATTTCCCGGGATCTGTATGTGAAATTGTCAGGCTATAAAGTGGCGGAATCCTATCAGGGAAATCAGCTCGTGCCGATCAGCTTCCGGCTGGAAGGAAGCAATGCGGCACGGCTGGCCGATCTTTCTTCCCTCCCTGTCCATGTGGGGAGCGGACGGTATGTGCCTCTTGGGGAAATCGCGGATATTTCCTATGAGAATGAAACAAGCACGATCTGGCGGCGCGATCTGCACCCGACCATCACTATCCGCGGAGAAGCCGGCGGAGATAAGACCGCCGATTCCGTGGTCAATGAATTATATGACCGGACACTTAAGGAGTTTAGAGAACATCTGCCTGACGGCTATACTCTGGAAAAAGGCGGAGCTATAGAAAACAGTGAAAAATCCGTGCAGTACCTGGCCGCGCCGGTCCCGATCATGATATTCCTTATCCTTATGATCCTGATGTTTGAGCTGGATAAGATTCCGCTGATGGTAATTGCGGGCATAACCGGGCCTTTGGGGCTGATCGGCGCGATTTTGTCGCTGTTCCTTACACGGCAGCCCATGGGATTCGTCTCCATCGTCGGCATGCTGGCCTTATCCGGCATGGTTGTCCGGAACAGCATCATCCTTCTTGACCAGATCCGCCAGCATTTGGCAGATGGGAAGAAGCCTTATGATGCAGTCATCGAGTCGGCGGCGCTCCGTTTCCGGCCGATCATGCTTTCCAGCGTAACCGATGTACTTGGTTTTGTTCCGCTGATTCCCAGTCCGTTCTGGCGTCCCCTTGCCGTATCGTTTATCGGCGGACTTCTCCTTGCGACTGCTATAGGGTTGCTGGTCGTTCCTGCGCTTTACTGCTGGTACTATAAGGTGGAAGGGCCGAAAGCATCATAAAAATACCGATACCGCACTATCTCTGAAAAAGGCAGACATATTTTCAGGGAGTCCGGTATCGGTATTTTCAATTGGAAAATTTATTTTATGATAAAGACAGGGCATTTTGCATTCTTTAAAATGCCGCTGGAAACGGAACCCATGAAAAGGCTCTTGAGAGCGCCGCGGCCGCGGCTGCCCGTGATGATCAGGTCGGCACCGATTTCTCCTGCCAGATAGAGGAGCATGGGTACCGGTTCCCCCATTTCAAGAAGAACCTTATGGGGGATGTTTTCAGGAATGAGTTTTTCGACTTCCGCCATGTCGACCTGGTCGGGATCATCATCGGCAGGGATGGTACTGTTTAAAATCGTTGCGACATAGAGTTCTGCGCCGTCTGAGCACTGCGCCAGGGAAATGGCCTGGTTCAGCGCTTTTTTCGCATGGCTGGAACCGTCATAGGGAACGAGAATTTTTTTGAAATCCAGCATAGTAACCGCCTTTCTTTTTGAAATGGAGAAATCTGATTTTCTGTGCGGAAAATAAAGAAATACCTGTGAAAATATCGGCCGCACCGGAGGGAGAAAACACCGGCCCTCTAAAGGTCGGCGTTTCGTCTTACGGGAAATTATTTCACAATGAATACAGGCGCCTCCACGTGGGTCAGCAGGTAATTGGATACGGAACCGAGGAGCATGCCCGTAAGGGCGCCCAGGCCGCGGCTGCCCATGACAACCAGGTCTGCGCCGATTTGGTCTGCCGTATTTTCAATCAGCATGCCGGGGTCGCCGGTTTTGGCGATATATTCCGCTTCGATTCCTTCAGGGACGGCAGCTTTTGCTTCATCAAGAGTTTTATCAGCCGGGCGGAAGTGGATGGCCTGCATCTGTTCATTGATGTAAGCCCTTTCCAGATTATTCATGCTCAGCGCGGAAACATCTTCGTCAACAGTGATGATATACAGCTTTGCGCCGTCACAGCATTGCGCCAGTGATACAGCCTTTGCCAGGGCACGCTTTGCGTGTTCCGACCCGTCAAAGGGAACAAGGATTTTTTTGAAAGTAAGCATGACGAACCTCCTTTTCCGCGGTATTTCCGCTGTACTATTTAATAATAAGGATGGGGCATTTCACGTTGCTTGCCAGATGGCTGGAAACGGAACCCATGAAAAGGCTCTTGAGAGCGCCGCGGCCCCGGTTGCCCATGATGACCAGGTCGCAGTTTTTTTCAAAGGAGAGATCCAGCAGGACGGATCCCGGATTGCCTACACGGAAAATCAATTCATGAGGAATATCCTCGGGAATGAGTTTTTCTGAATCATCCAAAATAACCTGCCCGGGGTCTTTCTTTTCCGGTTCTTTTTTATCGGCATCAAAGACATATGCTTTTTCCCGCGCGATTTTTTCCATCGGCGGCATCGGCCGGGAAACGGTCGCAATGAAAAGTTTTGCGCCGTCGCAGCATCTTGCCACGGAAACGGCACGGTCAAGAGCCCGCTTCGCATACTCGGAACCGTCGTAAGGTACAAGAATCCGTTTGTAATCTAACATGATCATCAGCCCACCTTTCTTTTATAAATGAAATTCCAGGGAGAAAAATCTTCTCTCTTTAATTACATTTTAACATAGTTCAAGGGGGGAATACAAAAATATGATTCATAAAAAGGAAAATATTTTTTGAAAATGCTTTTATCCGAGTCTGTGATGTGGTAAAATAAATTGTATTTACCAATACAAAGATTTTGTTATACTGTGGATTTATAGATTGAGGCGGAAGGCCGGAGAGAAGAAGGAAAGAAATGATCAGAAAAGATATCCGCAACATTGCGATCATCGCCCATGTCGATCATGGTAAAACCACTCTTGTGGATGCCATGCTGAAGCAGAGCCATATTTTCAGGGAAAATCAGAAGGTGGCGGAACGCGTCATGGATTCCAATCCGCTGGAACGGGAACGGGGAATTACAATCCTGGCGAAGAATACGTCTGTCATGCATAATGGTGTGAAGATCAATATTGTAGATACGCCCGGGCATGCCGATTTTGGCGGGGAAGTAGAACGTATCCTGAACATGGTGGACGGCGTCCTGCTCCTTGTTGACTCCCATGAAGGCCCGATGCCCCAGACGAAGTATGTTCTCCGTAAAGCTCTTGAGCATCACCTGAAACCGATCGTCGTCATCAATAAGATTGACCGTCCTGACCAGCGTGTGTCTGATGTGGAAGGGGAAATTCTCGAACTTTTCATCGAGCTTAATGCTGATGATGAGCAGCTTGATTTTCCGCTGATTTATGCGTCCGCCAGGAGCGGCATCGCCAAACTCCATATGAATGATGAAGGGAAGGATCTGCAGCCTCTGTTTGATACGATTCTGGAACGGATTCCCGCTCCGGAAGGTGATCCGGATGGAGGACTGCAGATCATGGTGACCACGCTGGAAGCCGATGATTATCTCGGCAAAGTGGCGATCGGCCGTATGACCAGGGGAACGGTCAAGCAGGGGATGGCCGTGGCTATTACGGATGGAGAAAAAATCCGTACCGATCATGTAGGACAGCTTTTCAACTGGCAGGGAATGAAACGTACTCCCGTCGCCGAAGCAGGCGTGGGGGATATCGTGGCGATGGCAGGATTTAAAGACATCAATATCGGTGAAACGGTAGCCGATGCCGCCAATCCGGAAGCGCTCCCATCCATTCATATCGATGAACCGACGCTGTCCATGGTTTTCCATGTCAATAAGAGTCCTTTCGCGGGAAGAGAAGGCGATTTTGTTACATCCCGCCACATCCGCGCCCGCCTGATGAAAGAAATTGAAACGAACGTGGCTCTCCGTGTGGAAGAAACGGAAACATCCGATGCATTCCTCGTTTCCGGCCGGGGAGAACTTCATCTGTCCGTTCTCATTGAAACGATGAGGCGGGAGGGGTTCGAATTGGAAGTATCCAAACCGCAGGTTATTTATAAAACAATCAACGGCAAGCGCTGCGAACCTTTGGAAAGGCTGACTGTCGAAGTGCCGCAGGAATTTATGGGGGCCGTCATGGAAGGACTCGGTCCGCGCCGCGCGGAAATGATTTCCATGGAAGAACTGGCAGGATATATGAAGATGGACTTTTCCATTCCAGCCCGCGGACTTTTGGGATTCAGAAATGAACTTCTCACCACCACCCGCGGCACAGGCATCATGTACCATGTATTCCAGGGATATGCGCCGTATAAAGGGGATATTCCCGAAAGAACGAGAGGCTCGCTTGTCGCCTTTGAAGCGGGCACGACCACCGCTTACGGTCTGAATTCCATACTGGACAGAGGGGAACTTTTCCTTGGCCCGGGCGTGGAAGTTTATGAAGGCATGATTGTCGGCGAAAATGCCCGTGAGCAGGATATGGACGTCAATCCCTGCAAGAAGAAACATCTGACAAATACCCGTGCTTCCGGTTCCGATGATGCCATTAAACTGCCGCCGTGCCGCCTCTTTACCCTTGAATCCGCTTTGGAATGGATAAACGATGATGAATTGGTGGAAGTGACGCCTTCCAGTATCCGCATGCGCAAGATGGTTCTTTCCAAGCAGCTCCGCTACAAGAATGCCAATGCGAAGAAGAGCCAGAGCGGACAGTAAGAGTTGGTGCTATAATAAAATACACAGATATTTCTGATTGTGTGCAGCAAAAGGAGGTATGGAGAAATGAAATTTATTCCTTTATACCTCCTTTTTATAGTGTTTTTCAAAATGGCAAGGTGGGCAGCATATGGAACCGAAAAATTCAGATCCGTCAGCCGTATACTTCATAAAGTGTTTGATTAAAAGATATATCGATGATGATGTGGGCTCCTTTGCGTCAGAAGCGTCATACTGCTTTATCCTCGGGCTCATTCCGTTTATGATTTTCCTGGTGAACTGTATCTTGTTCTTTGCGGCGCCCCAGCTTGATACGATCCTTAATCTGCTGCAATATCTGCCGGCCCAGTTTGCGGCAAGTATGGAGGAAAATATAGCCCGTATCATCGCAGGGCGGAGTACAATATGGCTCTTTGCCGGTCTCGGCGGCGCAGTGTGGACCGCTTCACAGGGGACGGCCGTCCTTGTCCGCGGGATGGATAAAATATTTTTTCAGGACAGAAATATCCAGTCCTGGTTCAAGGTCAGCCTGAAAGCCTGCTTCTTTACCGTATTTCTTGTATTTGCCATGATTCTTTCTCTTACGCTGATCGTTTTTGCCAATGCCGCCGTATTCCTTGTACAGGACTATATTATGGAACTGCCGCCTGTCTTCTGGCAGGTCTGGTGGCCGTCGCGGTATGCCATTCCTTTTGTCGTCATGAGCTTGTCTTTATCCGCCTTTTACCGTTATGCGCCAAACAGGTACATCACGAAATGGACACGCATCATTCCTGCTTCCTTTCTGGTGGCGGCGGCCCTTCTTTTCCTGACTGCAGGGTATGGTTACTATATCCTCCATATATCGGGCATGGGCGTCACTTACGGTTCCCTCATCGGCCTGATCTTCCTCTTTCTCTGGATCCATCTGGCGGTCCAGATTATTCTTGCCGGCGGCGCGGTGATTATGGCATGGGAAGATATGCGTCACCGGCGCCTGTAAGAATATTTCCGGCGGGCCACCGGAAGAATTACAGACATCTAAAATAAAAAGTGATAAAATAATGGAAGCAAAATTGAGAAACCCGTTGTAACAGGAGGAAATGAAATGCAGATCCAGGTAATCGACCATCCGCTTATTCAGCACAAATTGACGATTATGCGTCAGAAAGAAACCAGTTCCGGTGATTTCAGAAAGCTTCTGAAGGAAATCACACTGCTCATGGGGTATGAACTGACTCGTGACCTGCCTATGGAAGATATAGAAATTGAAACGCCCTTGGAAGTGATGAAAGGGAAACGCGTGGCAGGGAAGAAAGTAGGGATCGTCCCCATCCTCCGGGCGGGATTCGGCATGCTTGACGGGCTTCTGGAACTCGTTCCTTCCGCCCGTGTAGGTGTTATCGGTCTGTACCGTGACCCCGTTACGGCAAAGCCTGTGGAGTACTACTGCAAACTTCCCGATGTGGAAAACCGTGATTTCATATTGATTGACCCGATGCTGGCGACCGGGGGGAGTGCCGTGGCAGCTATTGATATGATGAAAGAAAAAGGCGTGAAGAATATCAAATTCATGTGCCTCGTCGCCGCACCGGAGGGCGTACAACTCGTGAACGACGCGCATCCGGATGTGCCGATCTACACTGCCGCCCTTGACAGGCAGCTGAATGAAAAGAAATACATCCTTCCGGGACTCGGCGATGCGGGAGACAGGATTTTCGGGACGAAGTAAAAGAAAGAACAGAAATAAAAAATGTCCGCCTTTATTTACGCGAGGCGGACATTTTCATCAGAAAGGGAAACCATGGAATTATTGGATTTACGATTCAGCGAAAAAACACTGAAGATTTTAAAAGGGATGGCAGGACAGGTTTTTGAAAAGTACCGATGCGATCCGTCCATTTTCCATCCTGTATATCTCCTGCCCGTCGGTATTTATGCCGGCAGAAAATGCTATATAATGACGCAGGAAATAACGGACAAGGCGGCCGGCGGAAAAAAGACGGATGTTTTGGAATGGGTCTTCCGTGAAGCGGAAGAAGAAGAAATCCACTCGAGCCGCCCTGCCGTGGTGCAGGAAGATCATGCCCTTCAAAAAGAAATAAAAGAAGTGCGGATCATCAATGAGAAGAAAACGCTTTCCCGCTGTGGTAAAGCGGAATACCGCGTGTATCTTACAAAGGCAGTCCGTTTTATCTTTGAAAAGGGATACCTGCAGATCAGAAAACCTGTTTATTTCTCCCCTTTCCTCAATTTGGAAGATGATGGGGAAGAATGCAGGGAATGGGAAAAATTGGACAATCTTCCTGAAGAATGGGAAGAAGCATATGATGTAAATACGGAAACAGAAATCTTGTCTTATAAGAAATAAAGTCCCCTCTTTCGGGAGGGGTTTTATCGTGGGTGTCTCGCAGTAAAAAACCTCCCTGCGGAGGCTTGAAGTTGAAACGTTATTTTTTTGGCGGATAGGTTTGGAATCCGGCAGGGGACAGCCGGGCTGTTTTCAGCATATAGATCATGATGCCGAAGACGGTAACGAGCGTCCCGTAAAGGATGATATCCCATCCGCAGCCGTATACCGCGTATACGCTGTATACACCGCCGATGATAGCTGCCATGTTCGGCAGTTTTGCTTTTGCCGCGGAGATGCCTTCCGCTTTCTGCAGATCGGGAACGGCAGCCATGGCAAGCAGGTAGGGAATGAGATTGACCATGACGGCAAGATTGATAAGGACATTGAACTGCTTTAACAGAGAGGGGCTGATTGTAGACAGCGTCAGTATGGACTGGATACAAACCAGGGTTCCGATTGCCATGTAAGGCGCATAGAAACGATTGACTTTCCGGAGATAGGAAGGAAAGTGGCCGATGGTGGCAGCCTCTCTTACCACCTCGGAGATGGTGAACTGCCATGCGGTGAGGGATACGAAGCAGGAAACAACAAGCATGGCAGATACCATATGTCCCACCGTATTTCCGAACATGGCTGCGTAAGCAAGACCGAAAGGCGCGCCGGCAGATACCAGCTCTGTATGAGGAACAAGCCCCCCGATAATCGCCGTGGAGGTCATGTAGCATACACCGGCAATCATCGTTCCTGCCAAAACAGCGACAGGCACATTCTTTTCAGGATTTTCCACCGTGTCGGAATTGGCGCAGGCCGTTTCGAGACCGAGGAATGCCCAGAGAATGACGGCGATGGAATCGCGCATGGTGAGATAGAAAGGCATATCATGAGGGTTCCAGGCAGACATATAGATATCCGGGCTGAAAAAATACCAGCCGCAGAGAAGGAGGCCAATGACCGGAAGAAGAATGCAGATCATGCCCAAAGAGGTGAATTTGCCGAATTTTTTCGGTCCGACAAGGCTGATGGAAGCGGCAATGGCAAGCGTGCCGATGGTCGCCAGACAAACTTCCATGGGAGAAAGGTCGAAGCCGAAAACGTAAGAACCGTAGCTGACTACGCCGGTAGCGATAGCTACGTTGGCGATAATCAGGGAAATGGCGTAAGTGTAGTTGGAAAGGAAGTTTCCAAGACGGCCGAACCGGTATTCCGCGTAACCGCCCATGCCGCCTACCTTTTTGCTGTACATACCGCATTTGGCAAAAGCGTAGGCAAGAATAGTAGCGCTGATAGAGGCAAGAATCCAGGCGAAAATGGAAACCGTACCGATTTCCGCGAGTGTTGCCGGCAAAAGAATAATACCGGATCCCATCATGTTGATGGCGGTGACTGTGGTGAGCTGTACCACTCCCATTTTTCTGCTTTCAGACAATGTAGTTCCCTTCTTTCTCGTACCAATTTCCGACACGTATTCGGAACGGGGGAAGATATTTGTCCGGAATCTCACCGGAATGCCCGATTTTCAGGCATAGGCAATCCCCATTTACTTTCGTTATGGTGAAAGAAACAGGGAAACAAAGAAAACCGTTCACTTCGAGAAGTGCTCCGCAGCTCAGCTGCACTTTCATGCAGGGCGCGTAATATTTTTGCTGAAAGAAATATATCACAGATAAACAGGAAGTACAATAGGAAATTTCAAAAAAATATATTTCTTTATCCTTGAGGACTTTTGAGGACATTTGAGGAGTAGAAAGAAAAATGAAGAAAAACGAAAAAAATGGAACGCTATCGGATATTGATATGGATTGGAGTGATACATCATGATACATTCAGATTTCCGGGGGCTATAAAAATAGAAATCTTGAAACGCCGTTTTTATCGGTTTTTTTAAAAATATCTGGGAAAGGACAATAGTTTCAAAAATGGATATTTATTCATTCTGATAAATATGTTGCAAAAACAATGAATGCGGTCCGGGATCCGATTGTCCTGTGAGAGGCTGAAATCTCCTCATTTCTCCCTATATGGACTTTATTTGCCCGAAATGATTTTGAAATTGATAAGAAGCCTTATGTAATTGAGAAAATGATATTTTTTCTTTTTATGGGTACAGAATTTTTTTATAAATAAAGAACAGGGAAGATCTCAACCCGGTAAAGGAAAAATGGGAAGAGGAAATCTGTTTCCTATGGCAGAAATGATTTTGGAAGGCAGGCCTCTATTTCTGTTTGTAAAAAGACTTTCCAAACGGAACGGGAGTTGTAAGGAACGGTTCTTATCAAATTGACAATACATTTTTATCTGCTTATACTTAATAATATATCCTTATAATGGGAGTTTTATAAAATATTTATAGAAAAAGGAGCAATTGGCATGGCAGAATTGCAGCATACACTTGTGACAAAAGAAGGTCTTGAAAAATTACAGAAAGAGTTGGATGAACTTCGTACAAAAACGCGCGGCGAGGTAGCACAACGTCTGAAAGAAGCCATCGCTATGGGCGACCTTTCTGAAAACTCCGAATATGATGATGCAAAAAACCAGCAGTCTTTCGTAGAAGGACGTATTAAGGAACTGGAACAGCAGATCCGTACGGCGGAAATTATTGACAGCGGCAAAAAAGGGAGAAAGAGCCGCGTCGATGTAGGAATGACGGTAACCATTGAAGCGCTGGAAGACCATGTGGAAGAAACGGTGAAGATCGTGGGCAGTACGGAATCGGATCCTTTTGAAGGGAAGATTTCCAATGAGTCTCCTGTCGGCCGTGCACTGATGGGCGCCAAAGCGGGGGATATTGTAGAAGCGGAAGCGCCAAGCGGTGTTGTAAAGTATAAAGTTATTAAAATCAAAGCATAAATTTTTGCTGATTGGTTATATGCAAAGAGAGGTTTCAGAATGGAAGAAAAACTGAACGACCAGATGCTGATCCGAAGGGGGAAGCTGGAGAAGATTGCCGCACTGGGATTTGAGCCTTACGGCGGAAAGTATGAATGCACCCATCACAGTGAAGATATCCATGCGAATGCGGCAGCTTTGGAAGCAAGCGGGGAGCATGTCAAAGTGGCAGGCCGTATTATGATCATCCGCGGGCACGGAAAAACGGCATTCTGCACACTTCGTGATGAAAAAGGGGATATCCAGCTTTATTTCCGGAAAGATACTGTCAGTGAAAATGAATGGAACCTCTTCAAACTGGTAGACATGGGAGATATCCTCGGGGTGGAAGGCACTGTATTCACTACACACACGGGAGAAACGACCATCCGTGTCCTGCACTTCACCATGCTTTCCAAGTCTCTCCGCCCGCTTCCGGAAAAGTGGCACGGCCTTACGGATAAGGAACAGCGCTACCGCCAGAGATATCTTGACCTTATCGCCAATCCCGAAGTAAGAAAGACGTTCATCAAGAGGGCGAATATGCTCCAGGCCATCCGGAACTGGTATACCGCACACGGTTTCCTTGAAGTGGAAACGCCGGTTCTTCAGCCGCTCTACGGCGGTGCGAATGCAAGACCTTTCATGACGCATTTCAACGCGCTGGATATGACCATGTACCTCCGCATTGCACCGGAACTTTATTTAAAGAGACTTCTTGTCGGCGGGTATGAACGCATATTTGAAATCACCCGCAACTTCCGCAATGAAGGCATGGATACCCGTCATAATCCGGAGTTTACCGCTATTGAAACATACCAGGCTTATGGCGATATCGATGATGTCATTGACCAGACGGAACAGATCGTGGCAGCCTGCGCTATGGCTTCTTACGGCACTACGAAATTCACCTATGAAGGAACGGAAATTGACGTGGCAGGTCCATGGCCGAGACTCACCATGGCAGAAGCGGTAAAGAAATATACTGGCGAAGACTTTGATGCCTGCAAGACCATCGAGGAAGCACGTGCCATCTGCGACAGACTTCATGTAGAATATGGTGAATTTGACGGTTTCGGCAAGCTTCTGGCAGCTGCTTTTGACGACTATGTGGAAGAGCACCTTATCCAGCCTGTCCACATTACAGAGCATCCCATCGAAGTATCTCCGCTGTCCAAACTGGATCCCAAAGATCCGAGATATACCATCCGTTTCGAATCTTATATTTATGGACGCGAACTGGCAAACGGATTCTCCGAATTAAATGATCCGCTGGATCAGAGGGCGCGTTTTGAAATGCAGGTAGAAGAAAGAGAGCATGGCGATGACGAAGCGCATCCCATTGATGAAGACTTCCTTACTGCTTTGGAATACGGTATGCCCCCGACAGGTGGACTCGGCATCGGGCTTGACCGTCTTTTCATGCTCATGACCAATTCTTCCAGTATCCGAGACGTTCTTCTTTTCCCTGCGATGCGGCCGGAAGGCGACCAGGGGAAAACGGAAGTGAAGGAGGCGGTCCCTGCCGTTCCTGAAAAAATTGATTTTTCCAAAGTAAAAGTAGAACCTTTATTTAAAGATATGGTTGATTTTGAAACTTTCAGCAAATCGGACTTCCGCGCAGTGAAAGTCAAAGACTGCACAGCAGTCAAGAAGAGCAAGAAACTTCTTCAGTTCACACTGGACGATGGATCCGGCAAAGACCGCATCATCCTTTCCGGTATTCATGCCTTCTATGAACCGGAAGACTTCATCGGCAAGACGGTGATCGCTATCGTGAACCTGCCCCCGAGGAATATGATGGGCATCGACTCCTGCGGTATGCTGCTTTCTGCAATCCATGAAGAAGACGGTGAAGAAAAACTCCATCTGCTCATGGTAGACGACCATATTCCTGCGGGAGCGAAGCTGTACTGATATCTGATAAAACAAAAGCACTTACTGGACGGTAGGTGCTTTTTTACGGATTGGTATAGAAGAAAGGGAAGAAGAGAGCTTTATGGAAATACGCAAAGCAACGATAGATGATCTGGCATTGGTGTCTGCGGTGGAAGCGGAGTGTTTTCCTCCTGCCGAGGCGGCGACGAAAGATTCTTTCAGAGAGAGGCTCACTTATTACGGCAATCATTTCTGGCTCCTCTTTGAAAAGGGAAAATTGATTTCCTTTGCGGACGGTATGGTGACAAACCTTGCGGATCTTACTGATGAAATGTATGAGAAGGCAGATATGCATGATGAACATGGCGCATGGCAGATGATTTTCGGGCTGAATACGGTTCCTGCCTGCCGAAAGAAAGGTTACGCGGGACTGGTACTCCGCCGCGCTATCCATGATGCGGAAAAGGAAGGACGGAGAGGTCTTGTCCTCACCTGCAAGAAAGAACTGATTCATTACTATGGCAAGTTCGGTTTTCTTAACGAAGGAATATCCGTATCGGTTCACGGCAATGTGGTATGGTACCAGATGCGCCTTACTTTTTAAAGGATAAAAGACAGAAAACAGCTGACAGAAGATAAAAGTCAGATTCATGCTTGCAGTCTTCCTTACCACGGTAATAGATCCTTCGCATAGCTCTGGATGACGTTTTAAGAGTAGAGTTGCTTTTATCAGGGGAAACCTAAACGGAAATCAGCTATCGGCTAACAGAAGTCAGCGGTCGGAAAACGGAAAACAGTATTATGACACTTTTTCTTACAGCGTCATTAGTACTATATAAGTGTAGCAAAGAGAAATACAACATTTCCCCTGCTGCACTTATTTTATTATAGTAAGGGAAGCAGCTGGCCTGACACCCCGTCATTGGGTTTTCAGAACGATCACAAGAATACTTTGTAGAGAAAGCGGTAAACGATAATTGTTATGAAGAGTGAAAAATCTATTATGCTGATGACAGAAAACGGAAATCAGCTGACAGAAGACGGAAAACAGAATACGGAATCATGCTTACCGCTTTCGTCATTACGGTAATAGACTCTTCGTTTCACTCTGAGTTACGGTTTTAGAGCTTTCAGATGCCAGCTTCCGGTTGTCGGCTTTAATCTCGTAGCTAACAGACAACAAGACAGAATCATTGCTGGTACACTGACTGACGTTTGACAGACAGTGTTGCTTTTATTGGTACTCGACAGATGAAAATCGAAAAATCCCTTACCGATGCGCGGCAGGGGATTTTTACGTAGGTTTCTGTATTTTTTCATTGGCCATGTCTGAGGACATTTTGATGGCGCGGCCTTTATAGTCCGTCATCATGAGTGTATCCGGAAGGCCGCTGATTTGATGGGATTCTTTGCCTTGCTGTTCTGCTCCGGCGGGGAAATACGGGTTTTATCTTCATATGACAGGATAGATAACGGAACGGAAACAAAAATCCAATTCCTCCGGCGTCTGCTTCATACGGTTCTTTACCCACCACTGGACCATTTCCACAAAACTGCCTGTAATGTGGTTCAGAAGAAATTCATCGGGAATATCCTTTTTTTGATGATCTGAAGACTGGAGAATATATATGCTGATGAGACTGCGCAGGCTGTCCCGGAAATATTTAAGGAAGATATCGCTGCTTTCGGAAATAAGCAGATCTTTGATATGGTAAGAGTTGCTCTTGATATGCTGGAGGATGTGGCAGAAAACCGGATCCGGCACACCGGGAGCATTGTGATGGTCTGCAGGGAGGTCATGATTCATGACGCCGTCGATGATATGCCGGAAGAGTTCCGTGCACATGGCATTCAAAAGGTCGTCTTTCGTCTGGAAGTGGGAATAAAAAGTGCTCCGTCCGATATTTGCGCGGTCGATGATGGTTTGTATGGTAATGCGTGAATAAGATTCTTCCGATAAAAGTTCGCTGAACGCGTCAAAGATAGCAGTTCGCGTTTTTTGCTGTCGTCTGTCCATAAAAGCTCCTGTGAAATATTTCTCAAACAATTTGTTTCTTATCGGCTATATTATCACAGTTTGTCTCAAGTTTAAAGATAAAAATCCGGTAACTGAAATTTGAAGGTATTACAATCCTGTTTTGATGCCGTATGAAAAGATCGGGTAAAATAATACACATTGAGATTATTATAAATAAATGATAGTCTAAAGCTAATAGGTACGAATGATTTCTATTTGCCTTAAGGAGGAAGAATGGAATTAAAAGAAATAGGGAAAATACACAGTCCTTACAAAACAGTAAAAGAAGCGCCGCGGCAGGGAAAGCTTTCTGATAAATTTTGTGAGATTGAGATCTTTCCGACTTATGAAGCGGCACTGCTTCATGTGGATGAAGGGAGATATTATGTGGTTTTATATTTTGCCCACGAAGCTGACCGCACGGCCCTGCAAACAGTGCCGCCCTGGGCAAAGGAACCTTACGGTGTATTTGCCAGCCGTTCACCGCACCGGCCAAATCCCATCAATTTATGCGTGGTCAACCTGGTAAGGCGGGAAAAGAACAGGCTTTTTGTAATCGGGCTGGATGCCATTAACGGAAGCAGCCTGATTGACATAAAACCTTATGTGAAGGAACTGGATGAAGCGGAAGTGTAGCCAATAAAAACAGACACTGCGGAAATACAATTAATTTCATCGCGGTGTCTGTTTTTATTGCCTGTCAACAAATAATACAGCTTATTCAAAAAATGCGGTACATGCCGTGACCAGGTAAGCGGTATCTTTCGTGCCTGCTGTTTCATAAGAGGAGTGCATGGCGAGCTGGGGAAGTCCGATGTCCACCGTAGGCATGGAAACCTTGGTATTGGAAATATTTCCCAGGGTGGAACCGCCGGGGATATCGCTCCTGTTCGTAAAGGTCTGTGTCGGCACTTTTGCGCGGCGGCAAAGGTCGCGGAAGAAGGCGGCGGAGAATCCGTCAGTGGCGTATTTCTGCTGGGCATTGAATTTAATGACGATACCTTCATTCAGGCGCGGCGCGTTTACGGGATCGGCATATTCTCCATGATTCGGATGGAGCGCGTGGCCGTTGTCGGCGGAAATCATGAAGCTTCGGGCAATCATGGCTTGTGTTTCGTCATAGCTGTAACCCAAAGAACGGGAGATCCTTGTCAGTGTATTCTTGAGGAAGGTGGCACCGGCGCCCTGATTTGTGGCGCTGCCAACTTCTTCATTATCGAAAAGGGCGTAAACGCAGATATGCTTTTCCTTTTTTCCTGCGGTGAATCCACGGAACGCGGCGAAAGCGCATTGAAGGTCATCCAGCCTGGCGGAAGAAATAAATTCATGCCGCTCTCCCCACAGGGTTCCCTCTATACGGGAATAAAGGTACAGGTCATGGCCTAAAATATTTTCCGGCGCAACCTGTGCTGCAGCGGCAACGGCATCCATAAAGGACAGGGAATCGTCCGCCGTCCCGTAAAGAGGAAGGAGATCCTGCTGTATATTCCAGGCGTGCCCGCCGTTTGCAGTACGGTTCATATGGATGGCGACGGAGGGAATGACGAGTGTCGTCCGATCGAGATTGACCAGTTTGGAAACGAGTGTTCCATTTTCCGAAACGATGATACGGCCTGCTGCCGACAGGGGGCGGTCGAGCCAGGTGGACATGATCATGCCGCCGTAGCCTTCCACGTTCAGCCGGACATACGCAGCGTCGCGGAGTTCGGGATTTTCTTTGATTTTAAAAGAGGGAGAGTCGCCATGGCTTGCCGTTATGCGGAACGCATGACCGCCGTCTTCAGGGATGGTAAATGCCATGAGGGCGGAGCCGTTTCTTGTGACGACATATTTCCCGCCTCTTTCAATCTGCCACAGGTCTTCTTCCCGTATTTCCGTAAAACCTGCATAAGAAAGCGCCGTCCGGATGCTGTTTACAGCATGAAAAACAGACGGTGCTTTGGCAATGAAGTGGAGCAGGTCGCGGTTTATTTCTTCATAAACGGCGTCCATGGCTTACTTCTTATGTACTTTTTTCTGGTAGACCGCTTCTGCCATCTGTGCGCGTTCACGGATAACGGGATTGGTGGAGTTGACGGAGGTCGCGGAGAAGTTGCTCTTATAATGGAGTTTCTTTGTGGTCTTTTCCATTTCTTTCACCTGGATGGTTCCGGCGGTTCTGTCATAGACATAAGTATAAGTGCAGGTGCCGTCAGGAAGCTGTTCTACCGCAACGAATTCCAGTATGTCGTGGCCATCGGTGGTCGGCTTGTACCGTGCTTCAGCAAGGTCAATGGTAACGGTTTCGCTATACTTCCACAGTTTTTCAGCGGAAACCGGCATGGTCATGGCTGCGATGACTGCTGCCGCACCAAGGGCTGTCAATAATTTTTTCATCAGGTTCACTCACTTTCAAAATATAAAAAAGTAGTTTAAAACTGTTAATATTATATCATATGGAGTTACAGTAAATATAGTTTTGTTTGACGCTGCTGCGGGCTCTGCGTACAATGGGAATAACGGAAGCTATAAGGAGGTTCTATGAATTATCGCTGCATCGTACAGTATGACGGTACCCGCTATGAGGGCTGGCAAAAGCAAAAGCGTACGGAAGAAACGATTCAGGGGAAATTGGAGAAAACTCTTCGGAAAATAACGGGGGAAGAGGTGCAGGTCATCGGCGCGGGACGGACAGACGCCGGGGTCCATTCACTGGGACAGGTGGTGAATTTCCATCTGAAAGGGAGATGGAAAGCGGAAGAATTGGAAACGGCTTTGAATGGGTATTTGCCTGACGATATTGCTTTGAAGTATATGGAGACGGCGGAGGAACTATTCCACAGCCGTTTCAGTGCCTTGGAGAAAACATACCGTTACCGGATCCGCACGTCGACGGAGAAAAATGTGTTTGAACGACGCTTCGTGTGGCAGTATGGAAAGCCTCTTGATGTGGAAGCAATGAAGAAAGCGGCAGCATTTTTAATCGGAACTTATGATTTTACTTCCTTCTGCGGAAATAAGAAAATGAAAAAATCTGCGGTCCGCTGTATTTCTAAAATTGAAATGAAAGAAATAAAGGGAGAACTGCAGATCGATTTTACCGGAGACGGTTTTCTCCAGGGCATGGTGCGCATTTTAGTGGGAACGCTTGTGGAAGTGGGCGAAAGGAAACGGAAAGCGGAGAGCATCCCGGTGGTGCTGGAATCAAGGAACAGGGAGAAAGCAGGATTCACTGCGCCGCCCCAAGGATTGATTCTTGTTTCGGTAAGGTATGAAATATAGAACGGAAGAAGCACTTTGTATCCGCTTCACACGGATTCGGGTGTTTCTTTTTATGCTATAATAGGGTACAAACAAATTGGAAAAGCCTTGAAGCGGAAATAAAGGACGCTCAAAGGGAGGAATGAATGGCACCGGTAAAAATGATAGCGATCGACCTGGACGACACGCTTCTCCATGATGATATTTCACTTTCCGATTATACGAAAGATATTCTTCGGAAAGTGATGGAAAGAAATATCCGCATCGTTATTGCCACGGGCCGTATGTTTCAGGCCGCCCGCCCATGGGGGCAAGCCATCGGTCTTGGAGATGTGCCGCTGATCTGTTATACGGGTGCGTTTGTGGGGCTTTGCGAAAGCGGCAGAGTGCTCCGCGATGTGACAATGGATATGGAAACGGCACAGGGCATTATAGATACGGCCCATGAACGGGGATGGTACATGCATGCCTATATTGATGATGAAGTGTACGTGCCTTTCCGCGATGAGCGTACGGAGAGTTATGAAAAGCAGTGCGGCGTTTCCGCCCATGTTCTGGGAGAGGATTTCTGGACGCTTGCCAAAGAACCGACGAAGCTTCTGGTATTTGACAGAGACCCGCAGGTCATGGCAGAGGTGGAGCGGGTACTTTCTGAAAAGTTCAGCTATGCCACGAACCAGGTGAAATCGAAGCCGGAGTTTTTTGAAATGAACAGGAGAGGCATGTCCAAGGGGGCGGCGCTTGCCGAGCTTTGTGACCGCTGGGGGATTCCTTTGTCAGGTTTGATGACTTTTGGGAACGGGCATAATGATATTTCCATGTTTAATCTGACTGATTGGTCTTTTGCCGTTGAAAATGCGGCGGAATCGGCAAAAGCGGCGGCCCATTTCATCACGGCATCGAATAATGAGGATGGTGTGGCAAAAGCCATAGAGAAATATGTACTGGAGGTATAAGTAATGGAACGATTTCGTTTTGTGATTATCACGGGCATGAGCGGTGCAGGGAAAACGAATTTCATGCAGAAGCTGGAAGATATGGGGTATTACTGTGTGGATAACCTGCCGCCGGTCCTGATTGCCCGTTTTGCGGACCTTTGCTGGAAGAGTACGTCCAATACCCGCCATGTGGCGGTGGTTTCCGATATCAGGGGCGGTTCTTTTTTTGACGCGCTTCCCCAGGCGCTGGACGAATTGAATAAACGGGGGATTCCCCATGAAGTGGTTTTCTTGGAAGCATCGGACGAAGCTCTTGTGCGGCGGTATATGGAAACCCGTCGGCAGCACCCTTTGGCCAAAACGATGCGCATTCAGGAAGGCATAGAGGCGGAACGAAAAATTCTTGCCGGTGTCCGCGCACAGGCGGATGTCATTATCGACACTACCGCTATGAAACCGGCTGATCTGCAGGAATACATGGGGAGCCGTTTCGGCGCGGTGGATAAGAAACGGGACATGCAGATTACTGTATTTTCCTTCGGCTTCAAATACGGTATTCCCATTGATGCCGATATGGTCATTGATGTCCGTTTCCTGCCGAACCCTTTCTATGTAGAAGAATACAAGCACTGGACGGGGCGCGTGCCGGAAGTGGCGGCATATATTGAAAAATCACCGGTTACCAAAGAATTCAAAAGAAAACTTTTTAATTTCATGGGATTCATAGTGGATCAGTTCAGGGATCGGGGAAAAACGCAGTTTACCATTGCCATCGGCTGTACCGGCGGTATGCACCGTTCCGTTTTCGTGACAGAAAAACTGGGAGCCCACCTGAAAGAAAAGCATGCCCATGTGAACGTGGAACACCGCGATTTGCACAGGAACCGCATTGTTCGTGATGCAGACGATAAGTAGGAGGAAAACAAATGAAACTGCTCCTGCAGTGGCTTTATCCCGGGTTAAATATAAAAAGATGGATGCTGCTCTTTTCCTTCGGCCTTATGCTGTTGGCATTTGGTGCTGCTCTCGTTATGAACTACCAGGTCTTTGGGCGGATTGAGGAGGAAATACTTCGCCTCCTGTTCGTTCTTACAGGGACTTACAGCTATACATTTCTTGCTGCGGCAGGGATCTTTTTCATGTTCATCGGCCTGTTTTTCATGTTGTGGGCGATCCGCAGGCTGGTGAAACGTTTCTTCAGCCTTGTGGCACCGGATCAGGAAAGCATGTCCCGCCATATCGTGTCGAAATGGGAATTGTCCCGCGGGCTGAAAGTCGTGGCTATCGGAGGAGGACACGGATTGTCCATGCTTCTCCGCGGATTGAAAACAAAGACTTCCAATATTTCCGCTATTGTTACGGTGGCGGATGACGGCGGCTCTTCCGGCCGGCTTCGTGAAGAAATGAATATTGTCGCGCCTGGGGATTTACGCAATTGTCTGGTGGCTTTGGCAGATAAAGAGACGGTACTGGAACAGCTCTTCCAATATCGTTTTGGCGGGGAAGGAGAACTGGCGGGCCACAGTCTGGGCAATTTATTTCTGGCAGCGCTCATGAAGGAATTCGGAAATGTGCAGAATGCTTTGGAAACGGCCAGCACCGTTTTAAATATCCGCGGACAGGTCATGCCGGCGACGGCGCAGAAAATCCGCCTCTGCGCGAAAATGTCCGACGGCAGTACGATTGAAGGGGAATCGGAAATTGCTGCTTATGTCGAAAAAAAAGGCGGCAAAGTAAAAATCATCCATGTGGATACCGTTCCGTCGGCTCCCATTGCTGTAGGCGATGCGTTGGAAGCAATCCGCAATGCCGACCTGATTACCTTGGGCCCGGGCAGTTTGTATACCAGTGTGCTTCCCGACCTTCTTGTACCTGAAATCCTTGCGGCTATCAAGGAAAGTTCCGCGCCGTGCATGTATATCTGCAACGTGATGACCCAGCCGGGCGAGACCCTCGGTTATACCGTCAGTGACCATTTAAAAGCCCTTGTTGATCATGTGGGGAAAGGAGTCATTGACTATGTTCTTGTCAACAACGGTGTGCCGAAGAAAGATGTACTGAAACGTTATGAAAAAGTACAGGCGCATCCGGTGGAAATAGATCGGAAGAAAATCCAGCGTATGGGGATAATCCTTATTGAAGCGGATTTGCTCGGCGTTGAAAAAGGCGCTGTTCATGATACGGATACGCTTTGCAATGAAATCATCCGTATTTCCGGACTTCTGAAAACCAATATTGCGCCTGAAGTATTGTCGGGGTATTTGGGGAGGGCGAAGTAATGTCATTTACGGAGCAGGTGAAGAATGAGCTTGCCCGTGTTGTCCGTCCCGATAAAGAAAGCAGAAGCGGGGAACTGCTGGCACTTCTTCGTATGGGCGGCGCAATTGTTACGGGAGCGCAGGGGAAAAAGGGCGTGGAATTTTCTACGGGGAACAGCGCCGTTGCCCGCCGTGTCCTCGTCTGCCTGAAAAAAGACTTCAATCTTATGCCGTCGGCTATGGTGCGGCAGGGACGGAAGCTGCGCAAGAAAAATGTGTATACTTTGACCGTCCGGCCGTCAGCGGACAGCTTGCGGTTCCTTGGGGAAATGGGATTGGATCCGCTCATGGATATCCGTGATGCGGGCCGGCTGGTGTCTGCCGAAGAACGGCGGTCTTATCTGGCGGGCGCTTTCCTTGGCGGCGGTACGGTGAGCCGGCCTCAGGGCGATTACCACCTGGAATTGGTGACACAGTCGCTGCGGTTTGCCGGAGAACTCATTGCCGTGATGCGTTCCTTCAAATTGAATGCCCGTATGACCGATCGAAAAAATGATTACATCGTCTATATCAAAGGCGGTGATGATGTGAGCTCTTTCTTGCAGATTGTCGGCGCGGCAAACAGTTATATGGATTTTGAAAGTGTCCGCGTGGTGAAAGATATGCGGAATCGTGTCAACCGCCAGGTAAACTGTGAAACGGCAAATCTGCAGAAATCAGTGGACGCTGCTGTCCGCCAAATGCGGGATGTGGAAAAATTATTGCAGTACAAACGATTATCCGAATTGTCACCGTCTATTCGCGCCGCCTGCGAAGCGCGCATGAAAAATCCGGACGCTTCCATGGCGGAATTGGCGGATCTATGCGGCATCACCAAGTCGGGACTGGCCCATCGGTTCCGTAAAATAGCCTCCATGGCGGAAACATTGGCAGGAAAGGCAAAAGGCAGAAAGTAATGAACATAAAAACATGGATTGCCGCTATGGCGGCCGCCGCCTGCGGAGCGGTTACGGCGGCAGGGGCGTCGCCTTTGGATATTTCCTATGAAGAAATCCCTTTGGAAAAGATAAAAGCGGAAGATACGCTGATCTTATCAGACAGCCCTGAATATGCCCGAAACTACGGAATCCTTGCGGAAGGTACCGTGTTGAAGGGGAAAGGCCGGATTTACTATTATCATGTAAATGAGACGGGAAAACCGGCGCGCCTTGCGGTTTATGGCGTGAGCGATAAAAGAGAAGAGATCAAAGTCGTCCGTACGCTCCGGGGGGAACCGAGCCGCAGCTACGTGCCTACGGGAAAGACGCTTTCTTTCAGAGAAGTGACGGCTAAACAGCAGCCGCCGCGAAACGTTATGTTGGAGAAAGGAAAGCGGACTATTCTTTTTGAAGATAACGTAAAAGGAATCCGGCAAGATGATTTGGTCAGCGGTATGGTGGAAGTGGAAACGTCGTCGCCCGTTCGATTCGGCGCGGCTATTCTTCCTTATGAAGGCAGTGTGGAAAAGCATCTGGAAAAGGCAAGGTACCTCCCTCCGGACTCCCATGAAATGCGGGGAACATTTCCCATGCACGTTTATTTTGAAAGCGGCGTGTGGGACGCGGAAAAAAGCGCAGGAAAAATTGAATTGGGTTCTGCTGAAAGCACAGCGTTTTTTCAAGAAGGAAGGGACGAACTTAATTTCATCGGGCGGGAAAATACGGGGAACTACGGCATTACCTGCCATTTGACGATCCACAGCAAAGGGACGGGGAAGTATGATCTTTATCTGAACCCGAACGGAGGTGTTTTTGAAGGGACACTGGAAATCGGGCAGGACCGCAGGCTGCTCCGTATATACCGTACGGAACGCTATGGAACCCGCTGGTTCGGCCATGATACCATTTACGATTATGAGAAACTGGGAACTTGGGAAGCGGGGAAAGATCTATATATCCGGTTTATCCCGCCGGGTGCCTGCTATTTTCCGATCCGATTATTATTTGTACCGAAGAAATAGGGTGATATGATGAAATTTATCCAATTCCGCATCGGTGATGTCGTACAGATGAAAAAGCAGCATCCCTGCGGTTCTTCCGAATGGGAGGTCCTTCAGCTGGGCAGCGATATGCGTGTCAAATGCCGTGGCTGCGGCCGCATCGTTTTGATTGCGCGCCCGAAGTTCTTAAAAGGTGCGAAGAAAGTATTGAACCGTGATGTCAGCGGGCCGACGGAACTGGTAAGCCGCAAAGAAGAAACGGAGTAAAGAGTATTTCATTTTGAAAAGGGAATGCCTGACTGCCACGGCTGTGGAAATGGTGGACAGCAGCGGCGGTTGGTGCTATAATCAGTAGGCGTAAGCGATAGGAACGACCCGTGAAAACTCTTGACAATAAGGTGGCCTGTATGTATAATAACTCTTGTCACTGATGTGCTGGCGTAGCTCAGTTGGTAGAGCAGCTGATTTGTAATCAGCAGGTCGTAGGTTCAAGTCCTATTGCCAGCTCCATGTGGGCGGATTCCCGAGTGGTTAAAGGGAGCAGACTGTAAATCTGCCGGCTTTGCCTTCATAGGTTCGAATCCTATTCCGCCCACCAATGACGCGGGGTGGAGCAGTTGGTAGCTCGTCGGGCTCATAACCCGAAGGCCGCAGGTTCAAGTCCTGCCCCCGCAACCATGTTTATTATCTTCATTCATATAGATTGCTGATATAGCTCAGTCGGTAGAGCGTATCCTTGGTAAGGATAAGGTCACCAGTTCAATCCTGGTTATCAGCTCCATGGCGGCTTAGCTCAGTTGGCTAGAGCAAGCGGTTCATACCCGCTGTGTCCGGAGTTCAAATCTCTGAGCCGCCACCAGCGTAGAAGATCCTCTGTGTCAGGGGATTTTTTATTTGCTTTTTATGATGTATTTTAAGGGAGCTTTGTTTAAAAAGAAACGTTTCTTGGGGAATCTTTATGGGAATAAGGATACCTTTCGGCACTTCCTTGTTTCCTGTCGTTTTTATATGTATAATAGGAAAAGCGAAAAATCTTTTTTTATTGAAGGAGAGAAGATATGGCAAAAGCACATTATGAAAGAACCAAACCGCATGTAAACATCGGTACCATCGGACACGTCGATCATGGTAAAACCACCCTGACCGCGGCCATCACCAAAGTACTGTCTGAAGAAGGCAATGCAAACTTCCTGGACTACGCGTCCA